>OGEH01000865.1_pt1 | contig 16051 bp, 16 predicted proteins | sample 1570681 | NCBI WGS metagenome assembly OGEH01 (sample SAMEA2582126, study PRJEB24529) | metagenome | biome: Human gut stool | place: China | collected 2011 | reverse complement strand
AAGACATCGCCCTTTCACGGCGAGAACATGGGTTCAAATCCCGTAGGGGTCACCACAATCATGGGCGATTAGCTCAGCTGGGAGAGCGCCTGCCTTACAAGCAGGATGTCAGCAGTTCGATCCTGTTATCGCCCACCAAAACAAAAGGTCCTGTCGTTATGCGACAGGACCTTTTGAGTATTAAGTTTGTAGTTTTTAGCGACGGCTCTTAAATTTAAGGCCCTCTTCTACAAACTACAAACTCTGTACTACAAACTATAAAGTAAAAGTGGCTAGTGGCTCCCATGTGAAGGGGAGCTGGCGCCGCAGGCGTCTGAAGGGTTCTACCCATGACGAGTGATTTGCCGCCACGGTCCGCGGCCTGCGAACTGCGAACTGCGACCTGCGGCGGGACGCTCAAAGGGCGTCCCCTGCAATGAACGATATAAAATACGTATCACATTGGCCTTTGGGTTGCGCAATCGGTATAGTCTATTTCTTCTGCTCATTTTATATATGCGTAATAATATGTTTGATTCCTATAAATTTTGTATTATAATGAATGGTAGCGATGGGATATTTTCTTTAGCATAAGGACATATTCCTACTAATTTCTAAGAACTTACAAGGAGTGGTACCCAAATGAGATTTACAGAAGATTTGAAAGCCCGCGTTTCCAAAGCACAGAAAAAAATCGTCCTTCCGGAAACGAACAGCCGTCGTGTATTGAAAGCTGCTGAACGCGTTTTGGCTGATGGTTTTGCTAAAATCGTTCTCGTAGGTAAACTGGAACAGATCAAAAAAGATGCTGCTAAATTCCAGATCGATCTCACCGGTGTCGAAGTCGTCGACCCTGAAACTTACTATCGTATGGACGAACTTTGCGCTTACTTCGCAAAACGTCGTGAAAAGAAAGGCATGACCCTGGAAAAAGCTCGTGAAATCATGCTCAACAACTACACCTTCTTCGCAGCTGGCCTCGTTGCTCTCGGTGAAGCTGACGGCTGCGTATCCGGTGCTGCTACGACTTCTGCTGAAGTTATCCGCGCAGGCCTTCAGGTCATCGGCCCCCGTCCTGGCAACAAGACCGTATCTTCCGCTTTCATTCTCTTGACCAATACTCCGCAGTATGGCGATAACGGTATCCTCGTACTCGGTGACTGCGGCGTTATCCCCAATCCGACGTCGGAACAGCTCGCTGATATCGCTTGCATCTGCGTAGAACGCGCCCGCCGCACGGTCCAGATCCTCAACCCGAAAGTCGCTTTCCTTTCCTACTCCACCAAAGGTTCTGGCGCTGGCGAATCTGTCGACAACGTACGCCATGCTGTTGAAATCCTGAAAGAACGCAACGTCGACTTCGACTTCGACGGCGAACTCCAGGCTGACGCTGCTCTCGTACCGGAAGTTGGCGAACACAAAGCACCGGGCTCCAAAGTTGCCGGCCACGCTAACGTCCTCATCTTCCCGAACCTCGATGCTGCTAACATCGGCTACAAGATGGTTCAGCGTTTCGCTAACGCAACGGCTCTTGGCCCCTTGGTCCAGGGCTTGGATAAACCTATCCTCGACTTGTCCCGTGGCTGCTCGTCTGAAGACGTTGCTGACGTCGTTGCTGTATGCTGCTCCGATGCCATCACAGCTGACCTCTACAAAAAAGAACGTGCTCAGCAGTAATTTCGTAGTTCGTTCGTAGTTCATCGTTCATCGTGATAGCTTGATATTTTTAATCCTATGCAATCAACGATGAACGACCTACCGTATATATTCCAGAGCGGGCGCCCCACGTGGTCGCCCCTACAACTCAAAAGGGGTTTGTCATTGGCTAACCCCTAACTGCTAGCCACTTAAAAAGGGACTGTCGCACATGCGACAGTCCCTTTTTTACTTGTAGCGGATGCGGCGGTTGCCGACGACTATAGTCGGGCTCAGGGTGCGGTAGACCATGTACGTGAAGAACATGAAGCCGAAGAGGAAGACCAGGGCATATTCATCCGTCAGAGGGGCGTCTTTGGTGAAATACCAGGCACAGGCCAGGGTCAGGATGAGGCTGGCGTACATGGAAATGGTGACGCACCACGTCCGTTGGCCACGGTCGCGCATTTTGTAGAAGTCATGGAATTTGACGTACATGGCGACAGTCCAGGCGACGAGGACGACGGCCAGTACGATGGGGACAGCCACGGGAAGGGGAAGGTATAAGGACACGAGAAATAGGACCATGAGGGCAAAAGTGCTGAGGAAAATCCCTTCCTGGCGTTTTAAATCCCGGCTGGAGTCATCAGGGACAGCCGGGCGGTTACGACGAGACATAAGTCATCATCCTTTCTATAGCATTTTACCTCATTATAGCATAGGTTGACTTTCTTTTCACAATATGATAGCGTGAGGCGTGGGGATTGCTTCGAGATGGTTTTTGCTATCAGGCGTGATCCTATTATCATAATCGTAGTTCGTTTGTAGTTTATCGTTCATCGTGATCAAAAAATTTTAATTCTTTACGACCTACGATGAACGACCTACGACGAACGTAAAAAAGGCACTGTCGCTTTGCGGCAGGCCTCTAGTCAAAGGATGTGTGATTATGCATGCAGTAAAGACATATGATGTCATTATCATCGGGGCCGGTCCGGCCGGTATTTTTACGGCACTGGAACTGGCCGATAAGGGATTTAAGATCCTCATGGTCGAAAAGGGACAGGATATACGGGAGCGCATTGCGACGAGCCTGAACAAGAAGGCCCTGCCCAAGGATAAGATGCGCAATGTCGTCTGTGGCTGGGGTGGCGCCGGTGCCTTCAGTGACGGCAAATTGACGCTGACGACGGAATACGGCGGCAATCTCGACGACTATATGTCCAAGGCCGACCTCATGGACAAGATACGTTACGTCGACGACGTCTACTGCCGCTTCGGCGGTGCCGGCCGCAAGGTCTATGGCGATGAAAACAAGGAATGTATCCGCGATATCAAGCGCAAAGCGGCGGCTGCTGACCTGCGCTTCATCCCGGCCCGCATCCGCCATCTGGGGACCGATGTCAATGCCCAGATCCTGACCAATATGCGCGATTTCCTGGAAGGGAAAGTCGATATCATGGCCGATACGGCAGTCGATCACATCGTCGAAGAAAAAGGGGAAATCAAAGGCGTCCTCATCGGCGGCCAGTTCTACGCCTGCTGCTATCTGGTCAGCGCACCGGGCCGGGAAGGGTCGGAATGGTTCGTCCACGAAGTCGAAAAGATGGGCCTCAAGCTGACGTCCAATGCCGTCGATATCGGCGTCCGCGTGGAAATGCCGGCAGAAGTCCTGGAAACGATTACCGACGTCGTCTATGAATCGAAGCTCATCTATTTCAGCAAATCCTTTGACGACCGGATCCGCACGTTCTGTATGAACCCTTATGGTTTCGTCGTCGAAGAGAATAACGACGGCCTGCTCACGGTCAACGGCCACAGTTATGCCCACAAGAAGAGCGAAAACACGAATTTCGCCATCCTCGTATCCAAGAAATTCACGGAACCCTTCCATGAACCGATCAAATACGGGAAATACATCGCCAACCTGGCCAATATCCTCGGCGGCGGCGTCATCGTCCAGCGCCTGGGCGACTTCCTCGACGGGCGGCGGTCGACGCCGGAACGCATCCAGCGGGGCCTGGTCCGGCCGACCATGCCCAATGCGACGCCAGGGGACTTATCGCTGGTCCTGCCGTACCGCCATATGCAGGACATCAAGGAAATGCTGGAAGCCCTCGATGCCGTAGCACCTGGTGCCAACTCACGCCATACCCTGCTGTACGGCGTGGAAGCCAAGTTCTACTCGAACCGGCTGGAATTGAGCCATGTCCTGGAAACGAAGATTCCCAACTTCTTTGCCATCGGCGATGGTGCCGGTATCACCCGCGGCCTGGTACAGGCTTCGGCAGCTGGCGTGACAGTCGGTCAGGAAATCCTGCGGCGGGAAGAAAAGTAAATAGCGTCATTCTTTGAACCGGTATCCGGCACCCCAGACCGTCTCGATGTAGATGGGCTTGGCCGGATCCGGTTCTATTTTTTCGCGGATGCGGTTGATGTGGACCATGACGGTTGCCGTGTCGCCTTCGGCGTCGAGGCCCCAGACGCGCTCGAAGAGTCGGTCCCGGCTGAAGACCAGGCCGGGATGCTTGGCCAGGAAGACGAGGAGCTCGAATTCGCGGTTGGTCAGGGCGATTTCTTCTCCTTTGACGTAGACCCGGTGCTTATCGACATAAATTTCCAGGTCGCCGCTGCGGATGATTTCGCCATCGGCCGCTTTCTGCTGGGCCTTTCCCATGAGCCGTTCATAGCGTGTGATGTGGGCCTTGACGCGGGCTACGAGCTCTGTCGGGCTGAAGGGTTTGATGATGTAGTCGTCGGCACCGAGGCCCAGGCCGCGTATCTTGTCCATGTCTTCCCGCTTGGCCGATACCATCAGGATGGGTACTTCCTTTTCCTCGCGGATGCGGCGGCAGATGTGGAAGCCGTCGGTCCCGGGCAGCATGATGTCCAGCAGGATGAGGTCGAAATCTTCCTGCAGGGCCCGTTCCAGGCCTTTCGTCCCATCCGTTTCGATGACGCTCTCAATGGCACTGGCTTCGAGAAAATCCCGTTCCAGTTCGGCAATTTCTAAGTTATCTTCAATGATCAGAATCCGTTTCATAGTATTCCTCCTCTATCCGCGGCAAGGTGATGACGACGGTCAGGCCGCCGCCGGGTGTTGCTTCTGCATGGATCTGGCCGTGCAGGGTCGTAATGATCTGTTTGGCAATGGCCAGGCCCAGGCCGCTGCCCTTTTGGACGTCCGTCCGGGCGGCATCGGTCCGGTAAAAACTGTCGAATAAGCGGGGCAGGTCTGCCGCTGGGACACCTGGCCCGTGGTCGGCTGCGGTCAGGACGACGGCCTGCGGCGTTTCGGCGAGGTGCAGGTCCATGGTGACTGTAGGGCCCTCTTTATATTTCAGGGCATTTTCCAATAGGTTGTCGATGACCCGCTGGAACTGCATCCTGTCGATAGCTGTCCAGGCCGGACCGGCTGGCGGCGAATAGTGCAGGATGAGGCCCCGCTCGGCCAGGCGTTCCGTGTTTTCGGCGGCGAAATCAGCGAAATAATCGCGCAGCGATACCCGTTCCATCATAAAGGATACTTGGCCCAAGTCGAGTTTGGAAAAGAGGAACAGCCTGTCGACGAGTTTTTCCAGGGTGCAGGCGTTCTGGTAGATGAGTTCGACGTAATGATGGCGCTTTTCAGCGGTCTTGGCGATGCCGACCAGGATGCCGCTGGCATAGCCTTTGAGCAGGGTCAGGGGCGTCGACAAATCGTGGGAGATGCCGGCAATGAGTTCCTTGCGGTTCTGCTCGTATTTTTCCTGGGCCAGGCGGGCTGAGCGCAGCTGGCGGCGCATGTGGTCGAAGGCTTCACAGGTCCGGCCGAGTTCATCGCGCGACGACAGGCGGAGTTCGTAGTCGAGATTGCCTTTCTCGATTTCAGCTGCCGCTGTCCGAAGCGCTGCCAGCGGCGTCAGTATCTGGCGGGACAAGACGCGGGACAGGATGAAGCCGCAGGCGATGATGATGGCGCTGGCCGTGCCGACGATGAACAGGAGAAGCATCTGGATGACGCCCTTGGCCATGCCTTCGCGGATGCCGCTCTTGGCGATGAACGGTGTATTGCCGGCAGCGATGACCGTCGTCCCGCTGTGTGGGGACGTGTAGCGGAAAAAGAAACCGTCGCCGTCCCAGGTCATGACCGTCTGCTGGCCATGGGCTTTTTTCAGGACCCTGTCGGCCAGACTGTAAAAGTCGATGCCCGGCGTGATATAGGCGACCTGGTCGTTGCGGACGATGGCCGTGGCAATGCCCAGGTCTTCCAGGACCCGGCAGTCTTCGCGCATATCCTTGACCTTTAACGGTCCAGGCCGTTCGGCCTTGACGCGCAGGGAACTGACCGTGTACTGGATGGACAGGGCCGGCCCCTTTTCCGGCCATAACGTCGTCAAATCATTGTGAGGCGATGAAAAGCGGAGTCCTGAGATGAGCAGGAATCCCAGGGCCGTCAAAATAGCGATGGGAACAAAGACCATGGTAAAATTAGTGATGAGCAGGCGGTGTCGCAGTGAAATATCACGTATATGCAGCATAAACAGGCCATCCTTTCGTAATGATAGTTTCATTATAGAGTGGTTCGCGGCTCGTGGCTAGTGGCTCATGGCTCGTAGGGGGATATCGCACGAAGGTTTCTGCCATCATGCGCGGCTCCTTTTTCTCTATAGTTTGTAGCATGGAGTTTGTAGTTTGTAGAAAACTACAAACTACAAACTACAAACTTAAAACTACAAAAGAGGCTGTCTTAATGCGACAGCCTCTTTTGTATCAAGCTAATCTTCAATTTCTGTATGGATGACGGTGCCGTTAGTGGCGTCTACGAGGACGTCATAGCGGACGGAGCCGGATGTGACGCGGACTTTATACATGGGGTGGAAGGCGTTTTGCGGCATAGCGCCCTGCGGCGGCTGGCCATTCCTATCCGGCTGGCCCTGGGGCGGTGTCATGGGGACGACTTGTTTGTCGGCCTGGCCGTCTGCTGCGGCTTTGGCCGTAGCCCCGGCAGCGGCGTCTGCGCCAGGACGACCGGCTTTCATGCCTTCCGGTCCGCGCTGTTCGCCTCTTTCATCGCCTTTGCGGTCTTTGTCTTTCGGCTTTTCTTTGCGGTCGCCCTTGCGGCCGTCTTTCGGACCGTGTTTGGTACTGTTCATATCGAAGAGGGCGATTTCTTTGAACGTCAGTTCACTTTCGTCTTTGCCGATGGCCTGGGCAGCAGCGGCGCAGGCCTGGTCTTCGCTGATGAGGGAGATGTTGTGCTGGTCGGCCTGGGCCTTGGTCATCTGGGCCATGGCGTCGACCCGTTCAGCGTGACGGGCCAGATGCTGCTGGTGCAGATAGTAGTGGCCGCCGGCCGTGGCTACGACGCAGACGACGCAGAAGGCAGCAGCGATTTTTGCATTGCGGGCCGTGCAGACTTTATTTTTAATCGAAACGAGTGTATCTTGCCATTTTTCCTGGGTCATGATGAATTCCTCCTGTCTTCAATCACTTATTCTTGACTACGAGGACAGTATAACGGATAAATCTAAAATCGAGCTAAACCAGGCCGTAAGAATTACATAAATATAGTATAATGGTTGTGGGGCGGGTTATATGCTGTCATGCGTGAGCTCGTTGTTTTGAAAGTTGTTCGTTCGTAGTTCATCGTTCGTCGTGATGAAACGGTTTTTAAAGCGCTTACGACCAACGATGAACGATCTACGACCTACGTAAAACAAGGCTGTCTTTGTATGATGGCCTTATCTGAATGATGTAATAAATGATGTAACACCAAGGAGGTATCTACCATGAACGATGAACGTTTGAAATTGACTCAAATGGCGTCCTGCTCCGGTTGAGGCGCTAAGTTAGGGCCAGGGACACTGGCTCAATTGTTGGACGGGCTTCCAACACACAAAGATGACCGCCTCCTCGTTGGCTATGATAAGAGCGACGACGCGTCGGTCTATCAGGTGAGCGACGATCTGGCTGTCGTCCAAACGGTCGATTTCTTCCCGCCTATCGTCGATGATCCTTATTTATTCGGTCAAATTGCGGCGGCCAACGCCCTGAGCGACGTCTATGCCATGGGAGCCGAAGCCAAACTGGCCATGAACGTCATGTGCGTCAATCTGTCCATGGGCCGCGAAGCCATCCGGGCTATCCTCGAAGGGGGCTATCAGAAGGCCTATGAAGGCGGTGTCATCATCACCGGCGGCCATACTATCGAAGACAAGGAACCGAAATACGGCTTGTCCGTCACGGGTTTCGTCCATCCGCAGAAATTATTGCGCAACTCGTCGGCCCGGCCTGGCGATGTCCTCATCCTGACCAAGCCCTTAGGCGTGGGCATCCTCATGACGGCAGCCCAGGGCGATTTCGTGGCCAAGCCGCTCCTGCAGCAGCTCTACGACCAGATGGCCCAGCTCAATAAAGGGGCCCGCGACATCATGGTCGGCTACGACGTCCACAGCTGTACCGACGTTACGGGCTTCGGCCTGCTCGGCCATGCCTGTGAAATGGCCGACGGCAGTGGAACGACGATTCATTTTCAGAGTGACGCCATTCCCTACCATAAACAGGCATTGGACATGGCAGCCATGGGGCTGATCCCGGCTGGAGCCTACCGCAACCGCGACTTTGCTGCGGGACGCGTCAAGGCGGACGGCGCTGATAAGCGCTTCATGGACATCCTCTACGATCCCCAGACTTCGGGCGGCCTGCTCATCGCTGTCGCTGAAAAGGACGCACCGGCCCTGGAAAAAGCCTTGAAAGACTCGATTCCCTGTGCGGCCGTCGTCGGCTATGTGACCGAGCGGGACAAATGGTCCATCGTAATCGATTGAACCTCTCCCGCTTATAGAAGCGGGAGATTCTTGAGAAGGTTGCTGTTTAAGTTTCCTCCTGAAATCAGGATAGCCTTATTCTCAAAGGGCTGTCCAAAAGCCCCTTACACAGTCCCTCGAAATCGAAGTTCTGCTTACTTTTACGGAGTATGTTGGCGGCGCCGTTGATGTCGGCATTGGCGCTGTATTTGCACATCTCTTGTTTCGACAAGCCGCGGATGACATTCGATTGCGTCAAGTACATCTAGGATTCACCTCCTCTGTTACCTACCATTATACCGTAGACGAAGTGAAAAGGCTAAGATGGAAAAGACATAGGGTGGATTTCGCAGGCATCGAACCTGCGAAATCCATCGCCATTGATGCCCCTACCTAAAAAGAGGAAGGAGTCTTCTGGCGAAACTATGATAAAACTTGTAAAAACGGCTACCTTCAGCCCCATAGATAGTGTATAATAAAGTTGGTGAGTTTTTTTACCGTACTCATGTCAACTACAAAGGAGAGATCAACTGTGATTGAACGCTATACGAAACCGGAAATGGGTCATATTTGGACAGAATACAATGAATGGGATACGATGAAACAGGTCGAAATCCTGGCTAGTGAAGCACAGGCCGAACTGGGCAACATCCCGAAAGAAGCGGCTAAGGAAATTCGCGAAAAAGCTGCTTTTTCTGTCGACCGCATCCATGAAATCGAAGCGGAAACACACCATGACATTGCGGCTTTCGTCTCGACGCTTTCGGAAAATATCGGCGAAGCCGGTAAATATGTACACCTCGGCCTGACCTCGACAGACGTCAAAGACACGGCTCTGGGCTACATGCTCAAACAGGCTTCGGACATCCTCATCAAGGACCTGGAAAACTTCCACGCCGTATTGCGCCGCCGCGCCGTTGAATTCAAATATACGCCGTGCATCGGCCGTACCCACGGCATCCATGCCGAAGCGACGACGTTCGGCCTCAAGCTGTGCAACTGGATGGCTGAAATCGAACGCGACATCGACCGCATGAAACACGCCAAGGAAACGATTTCCGTCGGCAAGATCTCCGGTGCTGTCGGTACCTATGCCGACATTGATCCCTTTGTTGAAAAATATGTCTGCGAACATCTCGGCATCGCTGCTTCGCCGATTTCGTCGCAGACCTTGCAGCGCGACCGCCATGCTGAATACGTAACGACCCTGGCTGTCATTGCCAGCTCCATCGACAAGATGGCTACGGAAATCCGTCACCTCCAGCGCACGGAAGTCCGCGAAGCCGAAGAATACTTCAGCCCCAAACAGAAAGGCTCTTCCATCATGCCTCACAAACGCAATCCTATCACTTGTGAACGCATGTGCGGCTTGGCCCGCGTCATCCGCGGCAACGCCCAGGCTGCTTTGGAAGACGTCGCGCTCTGGCACGAACGCGACATTTCCCATTCGTCTGTCGAACGCGTCATCCTGCCAGACAGCACTATCGCTCTGGACTACATGCTCCAGACTTTCACCCGCGTCATCGACAAGCTCCTGGTCTATCCGGACAAGATGATGAAGGACCTCAACCTCACTGGCGGCCTCATCTACAGCCCGATCATCCTCAACACGCTCGTTGAAAAAGGCGCTGTCCGCGAACAGGCATACCGCTGGGTTCAGCGCAATGCCATGAAACGCTGGCTCGAAGGGGAAGACTTCCTGGAAAACCTGAAAAAAGACGAAGACGTCACGAAATACATGACAGCCGAAGAAATCGAAGGCTGCTTCGACGTCAAGAAGATGCTCAGCCACGTCGACACCATCTTCGCACGTTTCGGAATTTAAAAATAGTTTGTAGGGGCTCGCACGTGGCGAGCCCGCCCCGAGGATATGTAAAAAAGGGTTTGTCGTCGTGCGGCAAGCCCTTTTTTGCTGTCTCGGAAATCTGCATCCACGAAAGCCTCTCCTAACAGGAGAGGTGGCTCAAAGGGCCGGAGCGGTTAACCTCTCAGTCAGCTGCGCTGACAGCTCTCCTAACAGGAGAGCCGGGCCGCCCTTTGGGCGGCCCCTACGAACCACGAACTACGAGCTACGAATCTCCCAGGAGGTGATTTTATGTATTATTTCGATAATGCGGCGACGACGGCGCAGAAGCCGGAGGCCGTCGCCCAGGCCGTTTACAATGTCCTGTCATCGGGAACCGTGGGCAACCCGTCCCGCGGGGCCCATGGCTACGCCCTGAAGGCCTATGGTATTGTCTTGCAGGCCAAGGATGATGTAAAGGCCTTGTTCCACTGCGGCCCGGAATACGATGTCGCCTTTACGCATAACTCGACGGCAGCCCTGAACATGGTCCTCAAAGGGCTTATCCATCCCGGCGACGGCGTTTTGACGACGTCGTGGGAACACAATGCCGTCCTGCGGCCGCTTTACCAGCTGGAAGCCCAAGGCGTATCCCTGGCTTTCATCGCCAGCGACAGTCCCGGCGGCGCCTTGCAGTATGACACCATGGAAGAACGGCTGACACCGCGGACGAAATGGTTCGTCTGCAACCACGCGTCGAACGTGACCGGCAATGTTTTGGACCTGCCCCGCATCAAGGCCTTCTGCCAGCGTCACCATCTGGGGCTCATCGTCGATGTATCCCAGACAGCCGGCGCCATCGACGTCGACTTATCCGATGGCATCGTCACGGTAGCCTGCTTTACGGGCCATAAATCGCTTTACGGGCCAGGCGGGACGGGCGGCATCGTCATCCGCCGCGATGCTGCTGTGACGCCGTACATCACCGGCGGCGACGGCGTCCATTCCTTCGAGCGGGAGCAGCCGTCGGCTGTCCCCGGTGTCTTTGAAGCGGGTACGGCCAACGTAGCGGGCATTGCCGGCCTCGACGCCGGGATAAAGCAGCTCCTGGATGGTGGCGTCGCCGCTGCGGCTGTTCATCAGGAAGCACTGGCCCGGATTTTCGTACCCGCCGTCCAGGCCATCCCGGGTATCCGCCTGTATGGCGACTTTTCCGGACCCCGCGTCGGCGTCTACAGCCTCAATATCGGCGATGCAGAATCGGCCGTCGTCAGCGACATCCTTTGGCAGACATATCAGATGGCGACGCGCCCGGCCTATCACTGTGCGCCCCTCATCCATCAGGCCTTGGGGACGGCCGTCCAGGGAACGGTACGCTTTTCTTTTTCCCAGTTCACGACGGCTGACGCCGTCCGGGCCGCTGTCCGGGCCTTGCGGGCCATTGCGGCGATGTAAGATTTTCTGGCAATCCATCAGGAAAACTTGACTGCTTTGGTATAGTAATATATAATGGATATAGTTATAAAAGACAAATAGTCAAAAGAAAGGTGGAATCTCTCATGGAATATAAATTCACAGCCGATAATTTTCAGCAGGAAGTATTGAACAGCAGCCAGCCGGTCATGGTCGACTTTTTCGCTAACTGGTGCGGCCCGTGCCAGATGATGGGACCGGTCATCGCCAACCTGGCCGAAGAATATGCCGGCAAGATTAAGATCGGCAAGATCAATGTCGACGAAAATCCGGGCGTAGCCCAGGCCTATGAAGTCGCCACGATCCCGAACCTGGTCTTCTTCAAAGACGGGAAAGTGGTCAACCGCGTCATCGGCGTCGTCCCGGACAATGTATTAAAAGAAAAATTAGACGCTTTGCTCAAATAAGCAGCTGGCGCCGGAGGAGGATTTTCATGAAAAATTATTCCTATATGACCCAGGGGACTTGTGCCCGTCAGATTACCTTCAGCCTGGAAGACGGCAAACTGCATGACGTCCATTTCGTAGGCGGCTGTCCCGGCAATACCCTGGCTCTCAGCAAGTTGTTGGAAGATACCGATGCCGCCCGGGCCGTAAAGCTCCTGAAAGGGAATCCCTGCGGTGACCGCGGTACCTCCTGTGCCGATCAACTGGCCATCGCCGTCGAACAGGCCTTGAAACAAGGCGCCTGATGGCAGCGTCAGTCTATGGCGTCGCCCTGGTGCCGTCGACAAAGCAGGCCATGGAAGGCGAAAAGCTGGCCAAGGCAGCCGGCCTGGCCGTGCGCATCATTCCGACGCCGGGGAAGCTCGACGCGTCGTGCGGCTTTTCCCTGCGCTATGAACTGGTTGATGAAGCGGCCCTGACAGCTCTCCTCGATGAGGAGGGGCTGGCATGGGTCGCTTTATATCATGCCTGCCGCCAGGGCCTGACCGTCACGTACACTAAAATCAGAGAAGGGTGATATTATGGCCAGACATATCGTCATCGGGACGGCCGGCCATGTCGATCATGGTAAGACGACGCTGGTCCGGGCCCTGACCGGGATCGATACGGATACGACAGCGGAAGAAAAGAAACGGGGATTGACCATCAACCTGGGCTTTGCCTGGCTCGACCTGCCTGACGGTACGCGAGCCGGCATCGTCGATGTGCCGGGTCATGAAAAGTTCATCAAGAATATGGTCGCCGGCCTGCCGGGCCTCAATCTGGTCCTGCTCGTCGTCGATGCCAACGAAGGGGTCATGCCGCAGACGAAAGAACATCTCGACATCTTGACCCTTCTTGGCGTACATAAATTCATCATCGTCGTCACCAAGGCCGATACCGTCGACGACATGCTGCTCAGTCTGACCCTGCAGGACATCCGCCAGAACCTGGCCGATACGGCAGCCGAAGGGGCACCTATTGTCGTCACCGATGCCGTCAGCGGCCGCGGCTTGACGGAACTGGTCGATGAAATCCAGGCCATGGCAGCGACGCTGCCCATGGAAAGCGCTCAGGGGATGGGCCGTCTCAACGTCGACCGGTCATTCTCCATCAAGGGCTTCGGAACTATCGTCACGGGGACCCTCATCGACGGCCCCATGATGAATGGCCGCGAAGTCTGGCTTTATCCCGGCGGCCGGCGTCTGCGCATCCGCAATATGCAGGTCCACGAGCAGGATGTCCTGCGGGCCGACCCGCCGCAGCGGACGGCATTGAACCTGGCAGGCATTTCCTGTGGCGCCATCCATCGCGGTGATGTCCTCTGTACGGCGCCGGATTTTACAGCGACGCGGATGATCGATGTCAAAGTGACCTGCCTGGCTGACGCGCAGCCCCTTTTTCTATGGCAGCGCATGCGCCTCCTCGTCGGGACGCGGGAAGTCATGGCCCGCATCGTACCCTTGGGAGCCGAACAGATTGCGCCGGGGACGGAGGGCTTTTTGCAGCTGCGCCTGGAGCAGGATGAAATCTATGTCAAGGCTGGGGACCGTTTCATCCTGCGGACCTTTTCGCCCATGCATACCGTAGCCGGCGGGGAAATCCTCGACGCCCATCCGCAGAAACACCGCCGCTTCAAAGACGACGTCGTGACCAGCCTGGAAGCCCGCGATGCCGGTCTGACGGACGACGTCGTCGCCGGCTTCCTGCGCCTGCGCCATGTCCCCTTTACCCAGGCTGACGTCATTGCCGGGGCGACGGACCTGCCCCTGGATAAGGTAGAGCTGGCCCTGGACCATTTGCGGCAAAATGGGATTGTCCGCCGGACCCGTCAGGGCTATATCCACAGTGACGTCTATAAGACCTGGCAGGCCAAGGCCCTGCAAGTCCTCCTGGCCTATCATAGAGAGAAACCGCTGCAGCCTGGGATTCCCCAGCCGGCCTTCCGGAGCCGCCTGCATCTCGATGAAAATGACGGGACGGCCCTATTGCGGCTGCTGACGGCTGGCGGCGTCTGCCGCCTGTCCCGCCAGTGCGTAGCGGCGAAACAATTCCGTATCACCTTTTCTCCGTCTCAGCGGAAATTGCAGTCGGCTATTGAAAAGAAGCTGGACCACAGCGGCTATGTGCCCGTCCCGGTTCGCGACGTCCGGGCTTTGGGCCGGGAAGCCCAGGCCGTCGCCGATGCCCTCAACGGCAAGAGCCTCGTCTTCTTATCGCCTGATTTCATCTTGTCGAAGCGCTACATGATGAAAGCCGCTGAAGCGGCCTGCCGGTATCTGCAATCAAGCTGTCCGCTGACACTCGGTGATTTTCGCGATGTCCTGGGAGTCAGCCGCCAGCAGGCCCTGCTCATCCTGGAATATATGGACCGCTGTGGCATTACCCGCCGCGTTGCCGACGGGCGCCTGGCCGGACCGGCAGCCCGGAAATATGAAATAAAAGGGGAGAATGACCATGGATGAAGAACGACAGCAGCTGCTCCGTCAGCTGCCCGATGTAGACCATTTACTGCAGCGGCCGGTACTGCTGACCTGGCAGGAGCGGAAATCGCGCCAGGCTGTCCGCGATGCCGTCCGGAACGTATTGGATGAACGGCGTCAGGCCATCTTGGCCGGCCAGTGGGACCAGCCTTTTTCCGGCGATGACTTTGACCGGGCCGTCGTCTCCCGCCTGCAGGCAGAAGAAACGGGCCATCTGCGCCGGGTCATCAATGCCACCGGGACGGTCCTGCATACGAACCTGGGCCGGGCTGTTTTCAGTCCGGACCTGGCCCGTCACATTGCCAATCTGGTCTGCCATTACAGCAATTTAGAATACGACCTGGCTTCCGGCAAGCGGGGATCGCGCTATGACCATGTCCGGGAACTTCTCTGTGAGCTGACCGGTGCCGAAGATGCCATCGTCGTCAATAACAATGCCGCTGCCGTCCTCTTGACCCTGTCCAGCATGGCCGCTGGCCGGGAAGTCGTCGTGTCGCGGGGGGAACTCGTCGAAATCGGCGGCTCCTTCCGGATTCCCGACGTCATCGAACAGAGCGGCGGCCGTATCTGCGAAGTCGGTACGACCAACAAGACTCATTTGTCCGACTACGAACGGGCCATCGGCGAAGATACGGCGGCCCTCATGAAGGTCCACACCAGTAATTACCGCATCATCGGTTTTACCGAGAGTGTCTCCGCTTCGGACCTGGCCCGCCTGGCCCATGACCACGGACTGCCTTGCATCAACGATGTCGGCAGCGGCCTGTTCGTCGATTTGGCCGCATGGGGACTGCCTCATGAACCGACGGTCCGCGAAGTGTTGGACGCTGGCTGCGATGTCGTGACTTTCAGCGGCGACAAGCTCCTGGGCGGCCCTCAGGCGGGTATCATCGTCGGTAAAGCCGCCTATCTGGATGCCATGAAACACCATCCCCTGCTGCGGGCCCTGCGCGTCGATAAGATGACCCTGGCCGGTTTGCAAGGGACTTTGCAGGCCTATCGCGACGGTACGGCCGTTTGCCAGATCCCGACGCTGTACTGCCTGGCCCAGACGAAGAAAGAGACGCGGGAACGGGCGGAACGGCTGTTGCAGGCCCTGAATACAGATGACCTGCCGGCCTGCGTTTCCCTGCGCCGTGTAGACGATTGTGTCGGCGGCGGCGCCTGCCCCGATGCCGTCCTGCCGGGCTGGGCCCTGGCCATTGATCCCTATGACCTGTCGGCGGAAAAACTGGAACAGCGCCTGCGCCAGGCCGATATCCCCATCATCGCCCGCGTCCAGCACTGCGCCGTCGTCCTGTCCCTGCGCACCATCGGCGACGACGAATTCCCGGACGTCGCCCGCATCGTGCGGGAAGCGTTGGGCGTTTGAGCGTCGCGTGGAGGTTTCTGCCATCATGTATGAGCGGGCCGCTAGCCCCTAGCCCCTGGCCAATCGAGTAGGAGGGATTTCTGAGTAGAAATCCCGACCTCTCACACCACCGT
>OGEH01000854.1_pt1 | contig 16192 bp, 13 predicted proteins | sample 1570681 | NCBI WGS metagenome assembly OGEH01 (sample SAMEA2582126, study PRJEB24529) | metagenome | biome: Human gut stool | place: China | collected 2011 | reverse complement strand
GAATCGAGCCGTACCACACCGCTTTCTGCTGGCCAAGCCAGTTGTCCGCCAACCAGCCGCCCGGCAGCGCCGCCAGGTACATGGCGCCCGCGAAGATGCCGACGATGGCCGACGCGTTCTCACGGGCTAAGCCCATACCGCCGTCATAGACGGTGGCCGCCATGAACAGGATTAATAACGGGCGAATGCCATAAAACGAGAATCGCTCCCACATTTCGGTGAAGAACAGCGATCCCAGAGGGTAAGGGTGACCAAAGAAGGTCCGGCTTTCATTTTTGTTAACAGAGGAATGCATAACTTCTCCCAATAAGGCGATCTTAGCGCTTTGTCATGCCGAAAAGCATATTGACCATTTTTTCTACCTGCCTATCATTCACACAGGCGTTAATTTTATTTAACCATTTGATAACCAGACGGTGGTTTTGTCTAGCCCCTGAGCGATATCTTTTAGATGAAAACTCGACCAGGCTCTCTTTTCCCAGATTTTATGTTGGCAATAAAGGGATAATGATTGACAGCGTTCTTTCGTACTACAGGAACCTCTTAATCCTTAATAAACATAATGTTAAGAGGATAGAAGTCAGAAAGTCCCGAGTATACGACATATTTCCGTCATATGGCTGAAATAACGCAATGATTAACCGGCCATTATTGATTTTAACCACATTGCAACACAATATATTTACATATAAACAACAAACCAGTGAATAATGTTGGATAAGATCAAAATACCAGCTATTGATATCATAATGAGAGGCTATTAGTGATCGGCGTCACAGATTAAGTCTAAGCCGGATATAGAATATGCCATACCTTCAGTCAATCATTTGAAAGGTGTATATCATGGAAAACAATAACAGGATGATGCCACACATAAGGCGGACAACGCATATTATGATGTTTGCTCACCGTAACAGCTTCGATTTTCATTTCTTTAATGCCCGGTAGTCTTCCGACTACGGGCGCTTCAGCATACAGGTCTTCCTGCATCTTTTGTTGTTAATACAGGCATTCGCCTGTAGCTAACCGCGCTCGCCCTAATAAATCCTGCTATTTACCAGCCACCGGACTGGTAGGGTTTATTGCATCTCAAAAGGTACTCTACTGATATTTATTATATCAGCGGCAGACTATTACCTTTTGTCCGGCGTAATCAATTTCTCATTCGAGAAATTGAGGGCCTGCTATTATCTGAAAATAAAGAGATAACAATGACTGATTTAAAAATTGCCGTTAGCCGTACATGTCCAAACTGTTTTTCTACCCAGCGTAATATTGTCAATACTAGCGAAACCAACTTTATTGATGTGGCCGCGGTAGTATTAACCCTGGAAGACATCGAATGCGGTAAACTCGATGAGTTAAAGGCCACCGGCTATAACATCCCGGTATTTATCGCTATTAATAAAGAAGAGGTTGTCCCGGCCGAGTATATGGCTTCGGTGCAGGGGGTATTTGAACACGACGAAACCCGCAACGACTTTTACGGCCGCCAGCTGGAAGCCGCTGCGCATAAATATGAAACCGAGCTGCGTCCGCCATTCTTTAGCGCGCTGGTCGATTACGTCAAACAGGGCAACAGCGCCTTTGACTGCCCGGGGCATCAGGGGGGTGAATTCTTCCGCCGTCATCCGGCCGGTAATCAGTTCGTCGAGTATTTCGGCGAGACGCTGTTCCGCTCCGACCTGTGCAACGCCGACGTCGCCATGGGTGACCTGCTGATCCACGAAGGGGCGCCATGCATTGCCCAACAGCATGCGGCAAAAGTCTTTAACGCCGATAAAACCTACTTCGTGCTCAACGGTACCTCCTCTTCTAACAAAGTGGTGCTCAACGCGCTGCTGACCCCGGGCGACCTGGTACTGTTCGACCGTAACAACCATAAATCCAATCACCACGGCGCGCTGCTGCAGGCCGGGGCGACACCGGTCTATCTGGAAACCGCACGTAACCCGTATGGTTTTATCGGCGGTATCGACGCCCACTGTTTCGAGGAGCGCTATCTGCGCGAGCTGGTCGGAGAAGTGGCGCCGAATCGGAAACAGGATGCCCGCCCGTTCCGCCTGGCGGTGATCCAGTTAGGTACCTACGACGGCACCATTTATAACGCTCGTCAGGTGGTCGATAAAATTGGTCATCTGTGCGATTACATCCTGTTTGACTCCGCGTGGGTCGGCTATGAACAGTTCATTCCGATGATGGCTGATTGTTCGCCGCTGCTGCTGGAGCTGAACGAAAACGATCCGGGCATTCTGGTAACCCAGTCGGTGCACAAACAGCAGGCCGGTTTCTCCCAGACCTCGCAAATCCATAAAAAAGACAGCCATATCAAAGGCCAGCAGCGCTATGTTCCGCATAAACGTCTGAATAACGCCTTTATGATGCACGCCTCCACCAGCCCGTTCTATCCGCTGTTTGCCGCGCTGGATATCAACGCCAAAATGCATGAAGGCGAGAGCGGCCGCAACATGTGGATGGACTGCGTTATGAACGGCATCAAGGCGCGTAAGCTGATCCTTGAAAGCTGTAAGCACATCCGTCCATTTGTGCCAAAAATGGTCGATGGTAAACCGTGGCAGTCATATGAAACCGCGCAAATCGCCGTTGACCTGCGCTTCTTCGAGTTTGGCCCAGGCGAACGCTGGCACGCCTTTGACGGTTATGCCGAGCATCAGTACTTTGTCGATCCGTGCAAACTTCTGCTGACCACCCCGGGGATCAATACCGCCAGCGGCGAATATGACGCCTTCGGCGTACCGGCCACCATTCTCGCCAACTTCCTGCGTGAAAACGGCGTGGTACCGGAAAAATGCGACCTCAACTCCATTCTGTTCCTGCTGACCCCGGCGGAAGATATGGCCAAACTGCAGCAGCTGGTCGCCCTGCTGGCGCGCTTCGATAAGCTGCTCGACGCCGATGCGCCGCTGCAGGAGGTTCTGCCGTCTATCTACAGCCAGCACAAAGAGCGTTATGCCGGTTATACCCTGCGCCAGCTGTGTCAGGAAATGCATGATCTGTATGCCCGTCACAACGTTAAACAGCTGCAAAAAGAGATGTTCCGTAAAGATCACTTCCCGCGCGTGGTGATGAACCCGCAAGAGGCTAACTACGCCTATCTGCGCGGCCAGGTCGATCTGGTGCCGCTGCCGCAAGCCGAAGGCCGCGTGGCCGCTGAAGGCGCCCTGCCTTACCCGCCGGGAGTGCTGTGTGTAGTTCCGGGCGAAGTCTGGGGCGGCGCGGTGCTGCAGTACTTCACCGCACTGGAAGAAGGGATCAACCTGCTGCCGGGCTTCGCGCCGGAACTGCAGGGGGTTTATATCCAGGAGCACGATGGCCGTAAACAGGTCTGGTGCTATGTCATCGCGGAAAGCGAGAAACAAAGCGCGCTGCTGAAAGGGGAAACTGTATGAGCAAATCCAGTAACAAGATGGGAGTGGTACAGCTCACCATCTTAACCATGGTCAACATGATGGGCTCCGGCATCATCATGCTGCCCACCAAGCTGGCGGAGGTGGGGACTATCTCCATCATCTCCTGGCTGGTGACGGCGGTAGGATCGATGGCGCTGGCGTGGGCCTTCGCCAAATGCGGGATGTTTAGCCGTAAATCAGGCGGGATGGGCGGTTACGCCGAGTACGCGTTCGGCAAGTCTGGCAACTTTATGGCCAACTATACCTACGGCGTCTCGCTGCTGATCGCCAACGTCGCCATCGCTATCTCCGCGGTGGGTTACGGCACCGAGCTGTTCGGCGCCACCCTGTCGCCGGTGCAGATTGGCCTGGCGACTATCGGGGTGCTGTGGATCTGTACCGTAGCCAACTTCGGCGGCGCGCGCATTACCGGCCAGATCAGTAGCATCACCGTATGGGGGGTCATCATTCCGGTTGTCGGCCTGTGCGTCATCGGCTGGTTCTGGTTTAGCCCGACGATGTACGTCGAGTCCTGGAACCCGCACCACGTACCGTTCTTCGGCGCCGTTGGTTCGTCAATCGCCATGACGCTGTGGGCCTTCCTCGGTCTGGAATCCGCTTGCGCCAACACCGATGTGGTCGAAAACCCGGAACGTAACGTGCCGATCGCCGTACTCGGCGGTACCCTCGGCGCGGCGGTTATCTATATCGTTTCGACCAACGTCATCGCCGGGATCGTGCCGAACATGGACCTGGCTAACTCCACGGCGCCGTTTGGCCTGGCGTTTGCCCAGATGTTCACGCCTGGCGTAGGTAAAGTGATTATGGGGCTGATGGTGATGTCCTGCTGCGGTTCGCTGCTCGGCTGGCAGTTCACCATCGCGCAGGTCTTTAAATCATCGTCTGACGAAGGTTACTTCCCGAAAATCTTCTCCCGCGTCTCGGCTTCCGGCGCGCCGATTCAGGGGATGCTGACCATCGTTATCCTGCAAACCGGCTTGTCGCTGATGACCATTAGCCCATCGTTGAGCAACCAGTTCAACGTGCTGGTTAACCTGGCGGTGGTGACTAACATCATCCCGTACATTCTGTCGATGGCGGCGCTGGCGATTATCCAGAAAATGGCCAATGTGGAACCGGGCAAAGCGCGATCCACCAACGTGATTGCCTTTATCGGCGCGGTGTACAGCTTCTATGCGCTGTACTCCTCCGGCGAAGAGGCGATGCTCTACGGCGCGATCGTGACCTTTATGGGCTGGACGCTGTACGGCCTGGTATCACCGCGTTTTGAGATGAAAAACAAACACAGCTAATGCTGAAGCCGGCGGCGCGTCTGTCGCCGCCGGCGCTATCCGTGGCCGCTATTTGATATAGGAATCCAGCACCTTCAGCACCACGTCCAAATCCTCTTCACGTTTCACTTCATCGCCTTCATGAACGATATGTTCCGTCAGATGGCCCTTGATCACTTCACGCATTAGCCCGTTTACCGCTCCGCGAATAGCGGCAATTTGCTGCAGCACGGCGGCGCATTCGTGCGGCTCATCCAGCATCTTTTTCAGCGCGCTCACCTGCCCCTCAATCTTGCTGGCTCTGGCCTGCAGCTTCTTTTTATCCCGAATCGTATGCGACACGTTACCCTCACTGGCGAACTCAATGCCTCAATTATAGGTTTGTAATCTACTGGGGGGTAGTATCTTATACTGGGGGGGAGTAGAATCCCGTTCACCAACGACAACCAACTCTCTTCTTATGAACGAATTCTTACCTTTACTTCAGCAGGGCAATGCCTGGTTTTTCATTCCCAGCGCCATTCTGTTAGGCGCGCTACATGGCCTGGAACCGGGCCATTCAAAGACCATGATGGCGGCGTTCATCATCGCCATTAAAGGCACGGTACGTCAGGCGGTGATGCTGGGCCTCGCCGCGACCCTTTCGCATACCGCCATCGTCTGGCTGATCGCCTTTGGCGGCATGTATTTTAGCCAGAAATTTACCGCCGAAGCGGCTGAACCCTGGCTACAGCTGGTTTCCGCGTTCATCATTCTCGGTACCGCAATATGGATGTTCTGGCGCACCTGGCGCGGTGAACGTAACTGGCTGCAGGCCATGCAGGATCGGGATGCGCATCATCATGATGATGAAACGCAAATCGTCGACACCGGCCACGGTCAAATCGCCCTTTCCATCTTCGAAGAAGGAGAACCGCCGCGCTGGCGCATTCGCACGCTAAGTGGCAACCAATGGGCCGCTGGCGATGTCTCACTGGCGACACGGCGCAGCGGGAGCAGCTTCGCGCAGATGTTCTCTTTTGTTGATAAAGGCGATTATTTAGAATCCGCGCAGACCATCCCGGAACCGCATGATTTTAACGTACGCCTGACGCTCGGCCACCAGCGCCATACCCACGATTATGATCTGGCGTTTCATGAACATCATCATCATGAACTGGATGGTCTTGAGGAAGGAAGTCAGGCCTATCAGGACGCCCACGAGCGGGCCCATGCAAACGATATTCAACGTCGTTTCGACGGCCGGGAGGTCACCAACTGGCAGATCTTACTGTTCGGCCTGACCGGTGGATTGATCCCCTGCCCGGCGGCGATCACCGTACTGCTTATCTGCATCCAGCTCAAAGCCCTGACCTTAGGTGCGACGCTGGTCCTCTCTTTCAGCATCGGCCTGGCGCTGACGCTGGTCACCGTCGGCGTTGGCGCGGCGGTAAGCGTTCGCCAGGTGGCCAAACGCTGGAGTGGTTTTAATACTCTCGCCCGTCGGGCCCCCTACTTTTCCAGCGTGCTAATCGGCGCGGTGGGGATCTATATGGCGATCCACGGCTATCTCGGCGTGAGAGGTTAATTTGAGATGAATTCAGCGCCGCGTGAGGATGCGCGGCCTGACATTTCTGGGGAAGGTTAGCAGCCCTTCAACATGCTACAGTTGGCGCTGGATGTATTTACTTCAGGAATGACTTGATGTCCGAGTTCCAGCGCCCACAGCTGACGTTGCCCAACGGAGCCGATAAACTGCTGCTCCACTCCTGCTGCGCCCCCTGCTCCGGGGAAGTGATGGAGGCGATTCAGGCCTCCGGTATCGACTACACCATTTTCTTCTATAACCCCAACATTCACCCGCAGAAAGAGTATGAAATCCGCAAGGAAGAGAATATTCGTTTTGCGCACAAACACGGTGTGCCGTTTATCGATGCCGATTATGACACCGATAACTGGTTCGCGCGGGCAAGGGGGATGGAATGGGAACCCGAGCGCGGCGTGCGCTGCACGATGTGCTTTGATATGCGCTTCGAACGCACCGCGCTCTATGCCTACGAGCACGGCTTTAGCGTTATCAGCAGTTCGCTGGGAATTTCACGCTGGAAGAACATGCAGCAAATCAACGACTGCGGCGAGCGCGCCGCCGGGCATTATCCAGGCATGGTCTACTGGGATTATAACTGGCGTAAACAGGGCGGATCCTCGCGGATGATCGATATCAGCAAGCGCGAGCGCTTTTACCAGCAGGAGTACTGCGGCTGCGTCTACTCGCTGCGCGATAGCAATCTGCACCGTAAATCCCAGGGCCGACCGCTAATTAAGATCGGCAAGCTCTATTATGGCGATGAAGGTGAATAGCTGAAGAAAAGGGAATGATGTGGATAAATAACGGGCCAGGAGGGCTCCTTTTAATGAGATCATTGTCTCCCTAATTTCGGGCCTGAAAACTCACCTGCGGCCTGAATGTTTCTCCCTTATATTCATAAACAATCGAATTACTGAATGAAAAAACGCGTCCACTATAGCTGATATTTATTACCTCTCCCTCTACGCTGACGTTTGCGCCACTACCAGCAGCAATAAGGAACGGAATCTGTTTCGCCAGCTCGGCCGCAGCATCACCTTCAATCTTACCGGTAAGGTAGTAACGATAAGAATCGGCTACTGTTGCCCCACCACCGCTAAAACCAGTGACATAAAGCCAGGTATGGCTATCCAATTGTTGTGATGTAATGACTTTATCCTCAGAACGCTGTTCACTTCCGGGAGTTGATGTCATGAAACCGATAACCATCATCAGGAGTATGGTCGTGAGCAGACCATGTAACCATTTAATAGCCGTTCTCAATCGCATATTTAATGCCCTCTCTTATCCAGTATTGATCAGTAGGATCATCACCATAAGGTGCATCTTTATACCATATTCCCCATTCAGGTCTGGAAGTTCCTGCGCGCTTTTGTGCCCATCCTGCACCAACCAAGAGGATTCCGGAAAGGATACCAGCTGCATACCCTGCTGCACCAAAGTTAAAATTGCCAAATTCTGCCCAATATGGGTCAAACTGTTTATAATCCCAAGGCCCTTTATTTCTAACTTTTTGATAGAACCAGTAATAAGTTTTAGGAAGTGCCAGTCCTCTTGACTGCCCATAATTCCGTGCATCCTTCATATTATTTCTCACAACTCCAATTCCTGGCCCAGCCACAGGTATTGATGCCATGTAGGGGGTTCCTTATTTCAATTCGCTAAAGAGATACGCACTTCATGTTCTCAATGAAGAAGATATCAAGCGAAGCCGTTATAAATTAATGATATGATTTAATAGATACTATAACAAAGAATAAATAAAACCCTTAGCATCAATGCTTATATTAGTAATATAAATCAAACCACTACATTGTTCATTTACTGAATCAACTAACATCTGTGTTGTGAGTGTTTATAGTAGCGTTATTTTCTCCTTATCATCAAAGGATTGAGTTTTAAAATGGTAACCAACACGTAGGTGATGAACAATCCCTTCCCTCTAAATATTTTCCTAAAAAATCCAAAAACAACTTAATAAACACGTTACATAAAGACTTAAAATATTCAGAATCACCTGAATTTAAATTTTATCAGGTGAGGTGAGTAGGTGCCTGACTAATACTTATTGGCGGAAAACACGACGTAGCAAGTAGAATGTGACTGTTTTATTAACTATTTACAATCAATAGTATTAAAATATCATTCGAGTTTATTGTAATTACTCGAATCACTAACACTTTTAAGCAATACGCCATAATCCGTCCTATTTCCGCTAAGGATTATGGCGTTTGCGCTGATTAAAGAACCATATTCACCGGCGGTATCGTGCTTTTATCGATCTGTTTACTTAAGGCCTCCAGCGCGGACTGATACGGGCATAACGTGCCCACGCTGGTCTGCTGGCAATCAGGCTGACGCCACTCCTGTTGCAACATCGGGTGCTGTTGATCCGGCATCTGCAGGCGTCGCAGGTCGTCCAGGCTTTGCGCCTGGAAATAGACGCGCAGATAACGTTCGCCATTTTTGCTGTTGCGCCAGCGCTCTATCACCAGACTGCTGCCCGGCGGAATATTGCCCCGGCTGTAACCGGGCAGTTGCCAACTAAAATTCATCAGCGTGCGCACCATCGCGATATTGGTGTCATGAGCCACCAGCAGCAGCCAGCGTACGTGCGGCGTGGCGTCCGCTTTCACTCCGTCCAGCATCGCGTTGAGCAGCACCGAGCCGCGCTTTTGCGCGGTGTACAGCACGTCATTACTGAGATCGTAGTTTGCCGTTAACAGCGGCAGAATGGCTGTGATCTGGCTGGCGTGGGTAATCTTCCCCCACGCCAATTGGCTTAAGGGCAGGTTTTCACTCCAGCCCAGACGCAGCGTTTCAACCATATTGGCCATCACGCTCAGCCCGCTAATGGTGGTTTTACCGCTTTGGTTTTGCTCCACCTGCCAGGGCTTATCAAAAATGGGGCACGGTTTATCCTGTTGGCAACCCGCGGCTTTTAATAACTGGATCGTCGGCGCCAGCGCCTGCCGACGCTTCGCCAGATCGCCGGCTTTCGCCTTCACTTCCGCCAGCTGGCGGGCGGGATCGGTTTGCGTAGCCGTAAATTTATCGGTCTGGAACAGTGGATCGGCATCGCCGCTGACATAATGAATCGCCACGCCGCAGCCGGGGAATGCCCCATCTACCAACGCCTGTGCGGTTGCCCGGGTACGCTGTAGCGGGCTGGCGCGAACATAAATATCTTCCGCGCTGGGACATTGCCCCTGCAGCAGGCCAAGCTGGCGATAATGCTGCCCTTCCGCGCGCCCTTTATTGGCGACCGCCGCATAGCCATGTCCGGTCAGCTCCCCATCGTGGGTGGTCCATTCGGTCCATGGACTCTGGGTCGCGGCTTCAATAGCTTCACGATTGCCGGGCGTTGGCGGACGAATGCCGTGGCGGCTTAACTCCACCACTTTTTCCAGTTGCCAGTTCGCCGCGACGGCGGATTGCATCGCCAGCAGCGGCAGCGCACAGGCGATAAACAGGCGTAAAAGGCCCTGATGTCTTGCAGGCATCATAAAATCTTCCTTATCGATTAATCAGTTATGAGGAGAATGAAGTCTGCCGTTCGACGGCATGGCGTCGGGCGACGATGGCGGCGGTGGTAAAACAGAGTAACGCGGAACCCAATCCGGTGCCTATCCAGAACAACGCCAGCGTGCTGAAATCATAAAGCGTTTTCCCGTTTTCGAGGATCGCGGTTTTATCGATAATGATCCCGGTCAGAAATTCGCCCAACCCCGCCCCGGCATAGCTGGCAATACCAATGGTTCCCAGCGCTGCCCCCGCCGCTTTGCGTGAAGAGATATCGACGGCGATCAACCCTCCGAGGAAACAGGTTAACGCGCCGATGGTCGCGCCGAAGACGATCATCGCCAGGATGTCGGTGTAGTAATTATGCGGCGACCAGAGCATTAAGGCGAAACCCGCGGTGTTCAGCAAGCTGATAAATCCGGCCATGACGCTGCGATTGCGCGGGAAAAAGCGGTCAGAGAGCATGCCGGCGATGATGGTCCCGGCGATACCGGCAATCGCGTTAACGCCGATGATGCCTGAAGCCTCAAGGGTGGAATAGGCTTTATCCTGCTCCAGAAAGAAGATCCCCCACGAGTTCACCGCATAACGGTCGATATACATAAATGCCGATGCCAGCGCCAGCGTCCACAGCGCCGGGTTACGCAACGCCAGCAGTTGGTTTTTGAACACCGATCCCCGCGCTTCAGTCTCTTCCTGCGGTTCATCACGAATCACGTTAATGGAGGGAAAGCCGCTGCTCTGTGGCGAATCGCGCATAAACAGCAGCAACAGCACCACGCCAGCGGCGCCGAGCGCAGCCGTGGAGAGGTAGCCCATTTGCCAGCCAAAACCCGCGATCACCGCGGCGATCACCATGTAGGTCATGGCCTCGCCGATGTTATGCGCCGTCGACCAGATGGCGTAAAACGTTCCCCGCTCTTTAAAGCCGTACCAGCGCGCCAGCGAAACCGCACAAGGACCGACGCCCATCGACTGCGCCCAGCCGTTAATCCCCCAAAAGATAGCCAGCAGCATGGCATTGGTGGTCATGCCCATCAGCAGGTTCATCCCGGCGCTGAGCAATAGCCCAAGGCTCATGTAACGCACCACGTTGGCATGATCGGCGATAAAACCGTTAACCAGTTTGCCGATGGCGTAGCTAAAGAATAGCGTCGAGCCAATCATTCCCAACTCCGTTGGGGTAATGCCTAATTCCACCAACGCGCTTTTCGCCACGGTGAACGATAAGCGGCAGACGTAGAACGTCACGTAGGCCAGGGTCATAGCAATAAACGTTTGCCAACGTACCCGGCGAAAACGTTTTTCATCAAACGCGGCGCCCGCTTGCGGCGGCGACGCCCGGAAAAAATGAATAATTCCAGACATAATAGTTTCTCCGACGGTCGGAGGCTTGACTGATTGATGTGCTTCGTCCGTGAGGGTCGTTATCGTTACTGTGTAGGGTACATAATCAGAAACAGCCCGAACCTGTAAGGGTTAATGTAATGGTTGAAGAATCATATTTTTGAGTTGGGGATACAGCGTTTGGCTGGCCAGCAGGAGGGGATTACCATGGCGAATCCCCTCCTGCGCCAGAAAGTCGTTGGCGACGCCCCCCGCTTCGCGCATCAACACCAGACCGGGTAAGGCATCCCACGGGTTCATGTGCGGTTCATAGTAGCCAATCAGGCGCCCGGCGGCCGCCCATGCGCTCATCAACGCGCCGGAGCCATTGCGGATGAACATGCCGCCATCGCTGAGCAGCGCGTCAAGAAAAGGCAGGAATTGCGCCGGCGTCACCCGATGCGACGTTCCGACGCCCATCACCCCTTCTTTGACCGTTGCTGCGGGATGTGGGCGAATTGGCGTCTCATTGAGCCAGGCGCCATGGCCCCGTAGCGCGTGGAACAGTTCACGATGATTGGGATCGTAGACGACGCCAACCACCGGCTCGCCGTCAACGACGATCGCCAGCGACAAGCACCAGGTATGCAGCCCATTCAAAAAACAGCTGGTGCCATCAATGGGATCAACCACCCATAGCACCCTGGCGTCCGGCATCTGCGTACCGCTCTCTTCGCCGAGAAAACCATCCTCCGCAAACGCGTCAGTAATGCGCTGCTTAACAAAGGCCTCTACGCGTTTATCGGCCACGCTCACCACGTCCTGTAGGTCATTGCCCTTATGCTCTACCGCCAGCGCCTCGCGCTGCTGATAGTATTCGAAAGCCAGCTCGGCACCCGCTTTCGCCAGCTCGCAGGCCAGGCGATAGCGGGTCTGTAGCGCAGAGGAATCCAGTGATGTCATCATTTACTCCTTTTGCACACGTGTGCAATTTTATTTAAAAAAGCCCCGAAGAGCGCAGTGAGTGTGGATGGATTTTAGCGATAATTCTGTGATCGATTCATCATAAAATGAATTTTTCATTTAGCGCTATTACGAATTATTAATTTCACAGCGACTTCGCGGTGACGTGAAGGTTGATTGAATTTGGCGATCCGGCTAACCAGCATCTCCACCGCGTGATAAGCCAACAGCGTGGTGTCCTGCTGGATAGTGGTAAGTTGATAGGGTTGCCATTCCGCCTGGGGAATATCGTCGAAGCCAATAATTGCCGGCAGGACGGCTGCTGGATTATCCGCTCGTAGCCCATCCATCGCCCCAATCGCCAGCATATCGGTGGCGCAAAACAGCGCCTGCAATCCTGGCCTTTCCGCGGCGAGCCGGCGAGCGGCCGCAAAACCGGACTGATAACCGCCCGTTTCACAGAAATGCGGCGTAACAGCCAGCCCGCTGGCATGTTGAATAAACCCCTCGTAGCGCTGCCGGGTGCTGAAATTGTCACGATTTTCGCCAATAAAACCGACGTCCCGGCACTGGTCTGCGTGCAACAGCTCAGCGGCCAGTTTCCCGCCGAGCGCGTTATCGCTGCTGACGCGATCGCAGCCGGGAAGTTCAGCGTGACGGTTGATAAGCGTAACGGGGATTTTTCGCGCAAGATACTCCTCAGCCAGCTCCAGCGGCGGCGCGCCGGAAGTGATAATGACGCCTGCGACGTGGTAGCTGAGAAGATGTTTTAGCGAAGGAGCTAACTGCTGCGGATCATCGGCGTTCATCAACAATGGCATAAATCCATGCAGCGCCAGCTGGTGGATCAGCGGCGCCAGCAGCTTACTGCGAAAAGGGTTATCGAACCCTGAAGTGATGATGCCGATAAAGTTGCTGCTGCCGGTGTTCATCGTACGGGCGATGATATTAACCTGGTAGCCCAGGGTTTCCGCGGCGGCCTGCACTTTGGCGCGGGTTTTCGGCGACACCGAGGCCCCAGGCGTGAAAGCGCGGGAGACGGCTGAACGGGAAACGCCGGCGAGTTTCGCCACGTCTTCTGCTTTAATCCATTTTTTATCATTCATCGCTTTGATTTTTCAGTGAAATCCATCAGGCATAGAGGTTTCGCTCAACACATTACCCTCGTCACGCTGAAGGCAATGTATCCCGAGATCACTCGTGCTTTCACTATACCCTGAATCGGGTTGGTAATGCCGGCCAACCAGCGCAGATAATGACATTTTTTATTATCACGTTAACTGAACAGAAGTATAAACTTTTCGTGATATTGTTTCTTTCGTTCGCGCACCAATTATAATTATTATCATGATACTTAATGAAGAAATTAAAAAGCGGTTAAAGAAAAAACGTAACCAACTAAATCACAATGATTTTATTATAAACAATAATTTCCAGAAGCAATATCTTTGCAGCACAAAAAGATATAAAGGCAGCATTCAGATATCAACACCCCCTATATTCTCACGATATTAAACGTGTTGCGTGCGATATATCACGCGTGACGTGAAATAAAACTTAACGATGGAAACGTCTATGTCAAAACTGGATTTCCGATCCCCAAATACCTGGCGCGCGCTGGCGTCGATCGCGGTCATCGTCGGGGCAACGGCAGCGGCATTCGCCTGGACCTCAGGTTGGCTGGGTTCGCGAACCACCAGCCAGTCATTAGTCCACGATCCAGACAAGCCGTTTCCTGCCGGGTTTCGCCGGGCGCACGGCAAAGGGATCTGTTTTAGCGGAACGTTCCAGCCAGCCGCTCCAGCCGTTTCTTATTCCACCGCGCGGCTCTTTTCACAGTCGGAAACCCCCGTTGTCGGGCGATTCTCCATTGGCGCAGGTAATCCACACGCGGCTGATAATTCAACGAAAACCCTGAGCATGGCGCTGCTACTGAAAACGGACGATAAACAGCAGTGGCGCATGGCAATGAACAACGAGCCCTACTTCGCCACCCGAAACCCGGAGGGCTTTCTTGCCATGAAGAAGGCCACCGCCGTCGACCCGGCTACCGGTAAGCCCGATCCGCAGCGTCTCGCGGCATTTTTACAGGACTATCCGGAAGCCAGTAAATATTTGCAGTGGGCGGCGCAAAAGCCAGCGCCAGGCGGCTTTGCCGGGGCGACATTTTATAGTATTAACGCATTCTATCTCGTGAACGCCGACCGCCAGCGCCAGCCCGTACGCTGGTTGATGCGGCCGCACGATCCATTTGTCTCTATCGCTGATGAACAGCGACAGAAAGCCGACCATAACTTCCTGTTCGAACAATTACAGCAGCGACTTTCTCAGCATCCTATTTACTGGGATTTGGTATTGCAACTCGCCCAAGCTGGCGACGCGGTGGATGACCCTTCGCAGCCATGGCCAAACGATCGCCAGCAGGTCGTCGCCGGTACGCTCAAAGTCACCCAACTCGTCGCCCAAGCCGAAGGCGCCTGCCGTGACGTTAACTTTGATCCTTCCATCGTGCCTGCTGGAGTAGAGGTCTCTAACGATCCCGTCTTAAATGCGCGCTCTGGCGCCTATTCGCATTCCTGGAGCCGTCGCGAACGGGAAATTGGCTATGGCAAAGCAACCGAAGCCGTGCAAAAAACGGAGGTTAAATGAACTCTAATCACCACAAGCAAGCGCGCGCGCCGCAGCATTTCAACCCTCTGGCGAGATATCTGCATTGGCTAATGGCAATCATGATCCTGACCATGCTGTTCATCGGCGCCGCTATGATGACTTCATTACACCATCGCATTTGGTTGGTGGATGTACATCGGCCATTGGGGATCGCTATTTTGCTGCTGGCGCTCATCCGCCTGGCCAACCGGTTTTATAGCCGGCAGCCACCTCTTCCTACGGAGCTCTCACGCTGGCAGGTACTAGCGGCAAAAGCGTCACACCGGGCGCTATACGCGCTGATGCTGGCAATGCCATTGCTTGGCTGGGCGCAACTGTCGGCAGCGGGCGTTCCGATTGTTATGTTTGAAGGACTTAACCTTCCGGCCATTACCCCGACCAGCCCGCTGCTTTTTGCCTGGTTTCACGATGCCCATCGCCTGCTAGCTAAACTGCTCTTTGCGGTGGTGTTGCTACATCTCTCTGCGGCATTAGTGCACGCATGGATATTCCGCGACGGCGTGTTTGCCAGCATGGCGAAAAGTACCAGCCGGCCCAGTAAACCACCTGTAGAGCGGTGAAACTTAATAATTAGGTATGTTGAAGTAAAAATAAGGGGCTTTTGCCCCTTATTTTTTGCATCCGAAAAATCAGCAGCCACTCATTGTAGCGCTCGCCTATAAAAATTAGCCCTCCCGTTATTTATTAAACAATCACCACTAACCTTGATGATTAAATAAAAAAGGGGACGGAGTGAATTACCTAATCACTGTTTAAAAAATGTACCAAAATTAATATGTATTCGCGCATATCATTTTCAAAAAATGATGTAGATCATATTCCCACCCCTGCCCTGTGAAAAAATGCGTTTAATAACCAAGTAAGCATTTACTTAATACAGAGGGGATATATATGGGAAGCGTCAGCGCGGGTACTGCGCAAAAAATGGGGTTAACGGCACTAACCCTTGTGACCGCATCAAATATGATGGGTTCCGGTGTTTTTATGTTGCCGACCAATCTCGCCGGAGTGGGATATATTTCACTATGGGGATGGTTGTTTACTATTATTGGCGTAATTGCGTTGGCGTTGGTTTTCGCTAAAACCAGCCTCATTACCCCTCGCGCGGGAGGGATCGTGGCCTATGCCAGCGATGCGTTTGGCCCTTTCATCGGTTTTCAGACGACGATTTGCTACTGGATTAGCGCCTGGATTGGCAACGTCGCGCTCCTCGTCGCCGGGGTCGGCTATCTGAGCTACTTCTTCCCGGCGCTGCATAATCCGGTTTACGGTTGTATCACCGCTATCGCTATTCTGTGGGCATTTATTGCCTTAGGCAGCCTGGGGGCTAAAACGGCCGGGCGCGCGCAGTCCTTCACCGCCAGCTGCATGCTGGTCGTCGTACTGGGTGTGGGCATTGTCGGCTGGTTCTGGTTTGACCCGAAAATGTTCTCTGAAGTCTA
>OGEH01000849.1_pt1 | contig 16233 bp, 10 predicted proteins | sample 1570681 | NCBI WGS metagenome assembly OGEH01 (sample SAMEA2582126, study PRJEB24529) | metagenome | biome: Human gut stool | place: China | collected 2011 | reverse complement strand
AAATAAATACTCGTATGAAAAAATATCATCATTATCTTTCCCTTTTAAGTTTATTTATGCTGCTCGGCATCCTGAAATTGCAAGCAGCGATACAACTCCCTGCCATATTTTCCAACCATATGGTGCTACAACGTAACTCAGAACTTACTTTCTGGGGATGGGGTATTCCGGGAGAAACAATTTCCATCGCCCCCGAATGGATGAAAGGAGAAATAATCAAAACCCAAGTCAATAATACGGGGAAATGGTCAGCCCGTGTACCTTCCGGCGAAGCCGGCGGACCTTATGAGATTCGTTTCAGCGGCTCGTCAGAAGTAACCTTGACCGATGTCATGCTAGGCGAAGTTTGGCTGTGCAGCGGACAATCCAATATGGAATGGAGCGCCAACCACGGCATAAAGAACGGAGACGAGGAAACGGCAAATGCCCATTGTCCCAATCTCCGAATTTTTCACGTGGCCAGAATAGCCGCCCCGTTCCCTCAAGAAAACTGTTTCTCGCAATGGACACAGTGCACGCCCGAAACGATGCGCAGCACGAGTGCCCTGGCCTACTTCTTCGGCCGCAACATCCAGGAAGAGCTGGACGTGCCGGTAGGAATCATCGTAGCCGCATGGGGCGGAACCACCGCCGAGACATGGACGCCCCGCGAATGCGTAATGAGCGACCCGGTCTTGTGCGACTATCCGTATGAATCCAATCCTTGGTTTCCGGCTGAAACAGGCACGTTGTACAACAGCATGATTTATCCCGTGATGCCCTACGGCATTGCCGGATGCATCTGGTATCAGGGAGAAGCCAACCAAGGCCGTGCCAGCTCCTACGCCCGGGTGATGCAGCGGCTGATAGGCTCGTGGCGTACCGGATTTAACAAGGAATTCCCATTCTATCTGGTCCAGATAGCCCCCTTCCAATACCACTCCAAAGACAACGGACCGGCACTGCTACGCGAGCAGCAGGCCATGTTGCCCGAAATGCTGGACAAGGTCAAGATGATTACCGTGTCAGATTTGGTGGACAATGTGCAGGACATCCATCCACGTGACAAAAGAAGCGTAGGCAAACGTCTCGCCAATCTTGCACTGGACGATACATACCATATATATGCAGGCCCCTATAAAAGCCCGGTCTTTGAAAGCGCCTGCCGCAAAGGCAACCATGTGACAATCTCTTTCAAAGACATAAAGAACGGACTGGCCGTACACGGGAAAAGGATAGAGGGGCTGATGATGGCCGCAGCCGGCCAGGAATGGCAAGAGGCCCGGGCCAGGATAGACGGGGGAAAGCTGATTGTCCCGGTAAAAGGAATCGAAAGCCCGGTTTCCATTCGCTACTGCTTCAGTGACGCTGCTCAAGGCAACCTTTTTTCAACGGAAGGCATCCCCTTAGCCCCCTTCCGGGCAGACAGCATTGCCTCTTCTGAAAACATTCCGGTTTCTACAGACAGCGCTTTGGAAGAATCTTTTGAATTCTCGCCCAAGTTCTCTACCGGCAATGCCAATCCCCTTCTCGACTTCCAATACATGGCCGACCCCACAGCAGTGGTGCACGACGGCCGCATTTATGTGTACGGTACTAACGACCACCAGCAATATGATGTAGTGGGCCGTAACGGGAAAAACACCTATCAGCACATCCATTCGCTGACGATGGTCTCTTCTGACGACATGGTGAACTGGACTTATCACGGAGTAATCAATGTAAAGGCTCTGGCTCCCTGGGGAATGGCTTCGTGGGCACCTTCCATCGCTTCGCGCAAGGAGGCCGACGGCAAAACCCACTTCTATCTGTACTACTCCAACAGCGGTTCCGGTGTAGGTATGCTGACCGCCACTTCCCCCGTGGGGCCCTGGACAGACCCATTGGGCAAATGCGTGGTAGACGGCAATACTCCAGGACTCGGCAAGTGTAAAGCTCCCTTCGATCCGGGAGTAGTCATCGACGACAAGGGCATCGGCTGGCTCTCCTTTGGCGGGGGCGACAGCGACGACTACATTCCCGGAGACGCACGCATCGTGCGGCTGGCAAATGACATGAAGACGCTGGACAGCGAAATAGTTGAAATAAAAGCGCCATACCACTTTGAAGCAAACGAACTGAACTATCTGAACGGCACTTGGATTTACACCTACAACACCAACTGGAAGAACCGGGATGCATGGCCCCACAAGGATATAGACAAGCCGAGCCGGTGCTGCATGAGCTACATGACGAGTCGCACGCCACTTGAGACAGACAGCTGGACCTATCGGGACAACTACTTCAAAAATCCCGGCGACTATGGCATGTCCGACAGCAACAACCATACACATCTGGTAAAATTTCAAGGGAAGTACTATCTCTTCTACCACTCACTGGGCTTGCAGGACAGCCGCGACCTCAAAGTGGGCGTCCGCAGTATCTGCGTGGAAGAAATAGAGGTGGACGAAAAGGACCTCACTATCCACATGGGCACAGCCACAGCCAAGGGCGTTTCACAAATCAAGCCTCTCGACCCGTTTGCGCAGCAACAGGCCGAGACCACAGCCGCCACACGCGGCGTTGCCTTTGAACCTACCGGACAGACAGGCAACATGTCTGCCGTAGGAAACAAGAGCGGACAGGCCATCTGTGTCCGCGGTGCGGAATTCCCGCAATCACCTCAAGCCATACAGATGAAGATAAAAGGGAAAGGCTCCATCGAAATACACATGGACAGTCCAGACGGTCCGCTCCTATCCACCTTGACCTTTGATACCGATACGTGGCAAACATTGACAAAGCCGTTGGACAAACAGATAAAAGGCAAACACGACATTTACTTCGTATTCGGGAACGGAAAGTTCTTATTTGACGAATGGAAATTCACAAAATAATGAATCCGTCGGCAGAATCTGCCCAGTATCTCTTCACCCTTGTGATGATATCGCTGCACAATTCGAGCCAACACACAACAAGCTAGCAAGTTACTTTGCCAGCGTTTTGCCACCATATTGGCAAAGTTTTGCCATGCCTTTGGCAAAGCTTTGCCAGTGTGGTGGCAAAACCTTGCCAACTTGTCGGCAAGAAAGACAAAAGCAACATCGCTGTCCGCAAAGAGGCGGAAGCACGTCCTCAATATAATTCCGCTAACGGGAAAGAGACAGATTGGTTCCATTAACGGGCAGAAGTTTTAAAAAATGGGAAGGATTTGGCACAATAGTTCCGCGCAAATTCTCATTTATCGAACAAAAATTGTATTTTTGCCTGCGACTGAAAAATCAGTAATATCATAGAATAGACAATTCCCGAACAAATATGAGCGAAGATTTTGAAGCACCGAAAGATGATTTGGACAAGGAACTCCCGGCCGGGAGCGAAGAACACTCGGATTACAAACCTGCGGACGCAAAGGATGCCAATATAAAGCACCAACTGAGCGGCATGTACCAGAATTGGTTTCTGGACTACGCCTCATACGTTATTCTGGAACGTGCCGTACCCCATATCAACGACGGTTTGAAACCTGTGCAACGCCGTATCCTGCATTCTATGAAACGTCTGGACGACGGGCGATATAACAAAGTGGCAAATATTGTGGGACACACGATGCAGTTCCACCCTCACGGTGACGCTTCTATCGGTGACGCTCTGGTGCAACTCGGACAGAAAGATTTGCTAATCGACTGTCAGGGTAACTGGGGTAATATCCTTACGGGAGATGGTGCTGCCGCCCCCCGTTATATCGAGGCACGCCTTTCCAAGTTTGCACTGGATGTTGTCTTCAATCCCAAGACTACCGAATGGAAATTGTCTTATGACGGACGAAACAAGGAACCGGTCACTCTCCCTGTGAAATTCCCGTTATTGCTGGCGCAAGGAGTGGAAGGTATCGCCGTCGGGCTTTCTTCCAAGATACTGCCGCACAACTTCAACGAACTTTGCGATGCCTCTATCAACTACCTCCGTGGAGAAGAGTTCCAACTATATCCCGATTTCCAGACGGGTGGTTCTATCGACGTAGCCAAATACAACGACGGCGAACGTGGCGGAGCCGTAAAAGTACGTGCGAAAATCAACAAGCTGGACAACAAAACCCTTGCTATCACGGAAATCCCTTACGGAAAAACCACTTCATCCGTAATCGACTCTATCCTGAAAGCTGTTGACAAGGGAAAAATCAAAATCCGCAAGGTGGATGACAATACGGCTGCCAACGTAGAAATACTGGTACACCTCGCCCCCGGCACTTCGTCGGACAAAACGATTGATGCACTATACGCTTTCACCGACTGCGAAGTGAGCATCTCTCCCAACTGCTGCGTGATTGACGACAGCAAACCTCATTTCCTCACCGTCAGCAAAGTCCTGAAAAAGTCGGCAGACAACACGCTGGATTTGCTGAAGCAGGAACTGGAAATCAAGAAAGGGGAAATCCTGGAAGCACTGCATTTCGCTTCCCTCGAAAAGATATTTATCGAAGAACGTATCTATAAAGACAAAGAGTTCGAGCAGTCCAAAGATATGGACGCTGCCTGCGAACACATCGACGAACGGCTGACCCCGTTCTATCCGAGCTTTATCCGTGAGGTGACCAAGGAGGATATCCTCAAACTAATGGAAATCAAAATGGGACGTATCCTGAAGTTCAACTCGGACAAAGCGGACGAACTCATTGCCCGGATGAAAGAGGATATTGCCGAAATTGACGACCACCTGGCACACATCGTCGACTATACCGTCAACTGGTATCAGATGTTGAAGAACAAATACGGCAAGAACTTCCCTCGTCGTACCGAACTGCGTAACTTCGACACGATCGAAGCCGCCAAAGTGGTGGAAGCCAACGAAAAACTTTACATCAACCGCGAAGAAGGATTTATCGGAACAGCCTTGAAGAAGGACGAGTTCGTAGCCAACTGCTCGGATATCGACGACGTGATTGTCTTCTTCCGCGACGGGAAATATATCGTCACTCCGGTAGCCGACAAGAAATTTGTAGGCAAGAACATACTTTATGTCAATGTCTTCAAGAAGAATGACAAACGTACAATCTATAATGTCACCTACCGCGACGGCAAGGAAGGCACAACCTATATCAAGCGTTTTGCAGTCACTTCCGTTGTCCGCGACCGCGAATATGACGTCACGCAAGGAACACCGGATTCACGTATCACTTATTTCAGTGCCAATCCGAACGGGGAAGCCGAAATCATCAAGGTGACTTTAAAACCGAATCCGCGTGTGCGGCGTATTATCTTCGAGCGTGACTTTAGTGAGATCAGTATCAAGGGACGACAAGCACAGGGAGTTATCCTGACCCGCCTGCCGGTACACAAGATAGCCTTGAAACAGAAAGGCGGTTCCACACTCGGCGGACGTAAGGTATGGTTTGACCGTGATATCCTCCGTCTCAATTATGACGGACGCGGCGAATATCTGGGCGAGTTCCAGAGCGACGACACCATACTCGTTGTGCTGAACAACGGTGACTTTTACACCAGCAACTTCGACCTGAGCAATCACTACGAAGACAACGTAAGTATTGTCGAGAAATTCGACTCCAACAAGGTATGGACTGCCGCGCTATATGATGCCGACCAGCAGAATTACCCGTACCTGAAACGTTTCTGCTTCGAAGGTTCCAACCGTAAGCAGAACTATCTGGGCGAAAACAAGAATAACCGCCTCATCCTGCTGACCGACGAGTTTTATCCCCGTCTGGAAGTGATATTCGGCGGACACGACAGTTTCCGAGAACCATTGGAAATCGATGCGGACGAGTTTATTGCTGTCAAGGGATTCAAAGCTAAAGGTAAACGTATCACCACTTACACAGTGGAGACGATTAACGAGCTCGAACCGACCCGCTTCCCCGAACCGGAACAGGAACCGCAGGAAGAGGCAAGTGAAGAACCCGAAAATCTGGATCCGGACAGTGACAAAAGCGAAGGGGATATTATTGATGAAATCACCGGGCAGATGAAATTATTCTGATGAAGAAAAAACTAATATACTTGGGGCTGACAGGATGCATCCTGTTCGCCCTTTGCACAAAATTACAGGCACAGATTGATTCCCTGCAGGCTCATCGTTATGTAACACGTGCCACCATGTACGGCATCGGTTTTACCAATGTGTTCGACACCTACCTGTCACCACAGGAATATAAGGGAATCGACTTCCGCATTTCCCGCGAAACAATCCGTATGACAAAGTTGTTCGATGGTAATGTTTCCGTACAGAATTTCTTTCAGGCAGATATCGGCTATACGCATAACCGTGCCGACAACAACAATACATTCTCCGGATTAGTCAACTGGAATTACGGCCTGCATTACCAGTTCCGCCTGACGGAGAACTTCAAATTACTGGCCGGAGGACTGATAGACGCCAACGGCGGCTTTGTCTACAATCTCCGTAACACGAACAATCCGGCTTCCGCAAGGGCATACGTCAATCTGGACGCTTCAGGAATGGCTATCTGGCATCTCAAAATCAAACGCTATCCAATGGTGTTGCGCTATCAAGTGAACCTTCCTGTCATGGGAGTTTTGTTCTCGCCGCACTACGGGCAGTCTTATTACGAGATTTTCTCATTGGGCAATGCCGGCGGAGTGATTAAATTCACTTCTTTGCACAACCAGCCTTCCCTCCGGCAAATGCTCTCGATTGACCTGCCGATAGGATATACCAAGATGCGTTTCAGCTATCTGGCTGATTTGCAACAATACAAAGTAAACAATATCAAAACACATACCTACTCTCATGTATTCATGGTAGGATTTGTGAAAGACCTATACCGAATCCGAAATAAAAAAGGAGCAGCCCCTCTGCCTTCATCGGTAAGGGCCTACTAAGAGAACGAAAGATTTAATGTTGAAATTTCAAAGAGCGATAGATAAGAAGAATGAAAAATAAGATTATACAATTACTTTTACTAATCTGCTGCCTGCCGGCGCTGACCGGTTGCATCAGGGAAGAAGAGTACGCCAATGATCCCATAGGCAACTTCGAGCAACTATGGAAGATCATTGACGAACAGTATTGTTTTCTGGAGGCAAAAGGCATTGACTGGGATGCCGTACACGAAAAATACCGAAAACTGGTGGTACCGACCATGTCCAACGATGATTTGTTTGACCTTCTGAGTCAGATGTTATATACCCTGAAAGACGGGCACGTCAATCTTTCTTCCGCCAAACGCACTTCTTTCTATGATGAGTGGTATCAGGGGTATGATTGGAACTACCGGGAAGACATTCTTTACCAGACCTATCTGGGCAGTGCCAGCAGCGGTTACTACACAGCAGCCGGACTGAAATATAAGATATTCGACAATAATATAGGATATATCCGTTATGAGAGTTTCAGTGCAGGGGTAGGAAACGGTAATCTGGATGAGGTTCTTCTCTACCTGTCACCTTGCAACGGATTAATCATTGATGTACGCGACAACGGAGGGGGAAACTTGACAAACTCCACCCGTATCGCCGCCCGGTTCACCAACCAAAAGACGCTGACCGGATACATTCAGCACAAGACCGGACCGGGACATAATGATTTCTCCCAAATGGAACCGATTTATCTGGAACCGTCCAACAGTATCCGGTGGCAGAAAAAGGTAGTGATATTAACCAACCGTCGTTGTTACAGCGCAACAAACGATTTTGTCAATGCGATGCGCAGCATAGAAGATACAGAAATTATCCAGTTGGGCGACCGGACCGGAGGTGGTTCCGGTCTTCCGTTCTCGTCCGAACTGCCGAACGGTTGGAGCATCCGCTTCTCCGCCAGCCCGCATTTCGATAAGAACAAACAGCCGTTGGAAGAAGGTATCGCACCGGATGTTGCTATCAATATGTCTAAGGAAGACCAACTTGAGAACAAAGATACACTGATAGAAAAGGCATTTGAGATACTAAGCGAATAACTTTATTGCCGAATAATTTGTCAAATCAGAAAATCTTCCTATCTTTGCACCGCTAAACAAAAAAGCTACCTGCGGATGTGGCGTAATTGGTAGCCGCGCCAGACTTAGGATCTGGTGCCGTGAGGCGTGTAGGTTCGAGTCCTATCATCCGCACCAAAATAAACTAGAAAGCCTTCAAGATACGTTCTTGGAGGCTTTTTAATTGCTTACAATATGAAGAAACATCAACTTTGCTGTATTGGTCACATCACATTAGATAAAGTAGTTACCCCTCAAAGCACTGTTTATATGCCGGGAGGAACCGCTTTTTACTGTTCACACGCCATTCGTCATTTCAATGATATCGACTATACACTGGTCACGGCAGTTGGTGCAACAGAAATGAACGTTGTAAAACAGCTGCGTAAGGTCGGCATTGATGTCACTGCATTGCCCAGCCGGCATTCCGTATATTTCGAGAACATCTACGGGACCAATCCCGATGACCGTACCCAACGTGTACTGGCAAAAGCTGATCCTTTCACCGCTTCCCAACTCCGTGAGATAGACGCGGAGATTTACCACCTCGGCTCCCTGCTGGCCGACGACTTCTCACTGGAAGTAATCAAGGAGCTTTCCCTAAAAGGATTGATTGCAGTAGACTCACAAGGTTACCTGCGTGAAGTACGTGACACTCATGTATATCCGACAGACTGGACCGACAAGCGGAAAGCCTTACGATATATCCATTTCCTGAAAGTCAACGAACACGAAATGGAAGTGCTGACCGGACTTTCCGATCCTCACGAAGCCGCCCGGCGGTTGCATGAATGGGGAGTAAAAGAAGTGTTAGTTACATTGGGAAGCATGGGCTCACTTATTTTCAACGGGACGGACTTTTTCCGTATCCCGGCTTATAAGCCTGCGCAAGTGGTGGACGCGACAGGCTGCGGTGATACATATACAATCGGCTATCTGTATCAACGGGTATCCGGAACCGGCATTGAGGAGGCGGGGCGTTTCGCCGCTGCGATGTCGACACTGAAAATCGAGAAATCCGGTCCTTTCAACGGCAACAAAGAAGATGTCTTCCACTGCATAGAGACAGCGGAAGAAATGTTTTAAGGTCACTATTGCTATTTCACATCGGTTCCTTTTGTGTTAAAATCGGACATTCCTGTATTTTCCAAAATCTTTTTTGCCTTTCGTTTGTTCACTTTGTTACTTTCGCCAAATAGCGGCAGAAAAAGACTTCAACCTAAATAGTAACAAATGGAAAAATTTAATGCAATGAGGACTAGACTTTTACAACATCTTCAGAAGAAAACCACTTGGTTTAAGAGCATAGTGGCGCTCACTTGCTTATTGCTTACCTCTGCATCTGCCTTTGCACAAACAAAGACGGTGACGGGTACGGTAACAGACGCTGCTAATGAACCACTAATAGGCGCATCGGTGCTCGTACAAGGAACTTCCACCGGAACCATTACAGACATGGACGGTAAGTATTCAATCTCTGTCACCCCGGACGACGTACTGGCATTTTCCTATGTGGGAATGACCTCGCAGAGCGTCAAGGTCGGTGCGCAGACCGTTATCAACGTCACCCTGAAAGAAGATTCGCAAGTGCTAGCCGAAACGGTAGTTATCGGATATGGTAGTGCTAAGAAAAGGGACTTGACAGGTTCTATCACCAACATCAAAGGAGAAGAACTTGCCAACAAACCTGCCATGAACCCTCTTTCTTCCTTACAGGGAAAAGTGGCCGGCGTGCAAATCGTAAACTCCGGACGTGCCGGCTCCGACCCGGAAATTCGTATTCGCGGTACAAACTCTATCAACGGATATAAACCTTTGTATATCGTTGACGGACTATTCAACGATAACATCAACTTCCTCAACCCGGAGGATATCGAATCCATGGAGATTCTGAAAGACCCGTCTTCACTGGCGATCTTCGGTGTCCGTGGTGCTAACGGTGTGATTATCATCACCACCAAAAAAGCCAAAGAAGGACAAACACTGGTAAATATAAACACCTCCTTCGGCTTCAAGAAAGTAGTAGATAAGGTGAAGCTGGTAAACGGATCGCAATTCCGTGAGTTATACAGCGAGCAGCTCGCCAATCAGGAAGACGCCCCGTTCGACTTCACCGGCTGGAATGCAAATACCGACTGGCAGGATGAAATCTTCCAGACAGCTTTTATCACCAACAATAATATAAGCATTACGGGAGCTTCGCCCAAACATAGTTTCTATCTGGGTGTAGGTTACTCGTATGAACAGGGCAACATCGAACATGAGAAATTCAGCAAAGTGACGATTAATGCAAGTAACGATTACAAGATTACGGATTATCTGAAAGTCGGCTTCCAGTTCAACGGGGCACGTATGCTTCCCGCCGACTCCAAACAAGTACTGAATGCCCTCCGTGCCACCCCGATCGCTCCGGTATATAATGATGAATACGGACTATACAGTGCACTGCCGGAATTTCAGAAAGCACAGATCAACAATCCAATGGTAGACGTCAGTCTGAGAGCAAACACCACCAAAGCCGAGAACTACCGGGCGTCCGGTAATATCTACGGTGAAGTGGACTTCCTGAAACATTTCAACTTCAAAGCGATGTTCTCTATGGACTATGCTTCCAATAACGGACGGACATACCAGCCTATCGTAAAAGTGTACGACCCCACTGTCAGCGGGAATATAGCCACCTTGGGAACAGGCAAAACCGAGGTCAGCCAGTTCAAGGAAAATGAAACGAAAGTACAGAGTGACTATGTGTTGACATATACGAACAGCTTCGACAATGGCAACCATAACCTGACTGCTACTGCAGGTTTCACGACTTATTACAATTCCCTGAGCCGCCTGGACGGAGCACGCAAACAAGGTGTAGGTCTGGTGATTCCCAACGATCCGGACAAATGGTTCGTGAGTATCGGTGATGCAGCCACTGCCACCAATGGAAGCACGCAGTGGGAACGCAGCACACTGTCCATGCTTGCACGTGTTATCTACAACTATAAAGGCAAATACCTGTTCAACGGTTCGTTCCGTCGCGACGGTTCTTCCGCTTTCTCTTATACGGGCAACGAATGGCAGAACTTCTTCTCTCTGGGAGGCGGCTGGCTGATGTCCGAAGAAGAATTCATGAAAGATATCAAATGGCTCGATATGTTGAAAATCAAGGCTTCTTACGGTACAGAACCTAGATAAAGCCTACCCTGCCGAGCCGTTACTGAGCAACGCTTATTCCGCCGTATTCGGCAAACCGTCTATCATCTATCCGGGCTATCAGCTTGCCTATCTGCCCAATCCAAATCTCCGTTGGGAAAAAGTGGAAGCTTGGGAAGCCGGATTTGAAACGAATCTTCTCCGCAACCGACTGCATTTTGAAGGTGTTTATTACAAGAAAAACACCAAAGACCTGCTGGCCGAAGTTCCCGGTATTTCCGGAACAATTCCGGGGATAGGTAACTTGGGACAGATTCAGAATAAAGGAGTAGAAATGGCTGTGACCTGGCGCGACCAGATCGGCGAATGGGGATATTCTGTCAGTGCCAACCTGACCACCATCAAAAATGAAGTGAAGAGTCTGGTTCAGGAAGGATACTCTATCATCGCCGGAGACAAGCAGCAAAGTTATACAATGGCAGGCTATCCGATCGGTTACTTCTACGGTTATAAGGTAGAAGGCGTTTATCAGTCGCAAGCCGACATAGACGCATCGCCCAAGAACACGCTCGCCACCGTCACCCCCGGTGACTTGAAATTCGCAGATGTCGACGGAAACGGAGAAATTACTCCGGAAGACCGTACCATGATAGGTAATCCTACCCCGAAAGTAACTTACGGTTTCTCCCTCGGAGTGAACTACAAGAACTGGTCGTTGGGGATCGACATGATGGGACAAGGCGGTAACAAGATATTCCGCACGTGGGATAACTATAACTTCGCCCAGTTCAACTACCTCGAACAACGGCTGGACCGTTGGCACGGGGAAGGTACTTCCAATACCCAACCGTTGCTGAACTCCAAGCACTCTATCAACTACCTGAATTCGGATTATTACATCGAAAGCGGCAACTTCTTCCGTATCCGTAACGTACAACTTGCCTATGCATTCGACAAGAGCCTGCTTGCCAAAATCCGCCTGCAAGCCCTGAAAGTGTATGTCAACATACAAAACTTGAAAACATGGAAGCATAACACCGGATATACCCCGGAATTGGGAGGAACCGCCACCGCATTCGGCGTAGATAACGGAAGCTATCCCGTACCGGCAGTCTATACGTTCGGTATCAACCTGACATTCTAATGGCAAGATAGTAGCGTAGGGGCGAAAGAGGAGAAAGCATGCAGGCCCCTTGCGAAACTTCAGCAACTTTAATCTTTAAAACTATAATTGTATGAAACTAGATAAATATATATTTTCAACCTTTATTGCTGCGGCCGCACTCACTTTGGGCAGTTGCAGTGACTTTCTGGACCGCAGTCCGCAAGGACAGTTTACAGAAGACGATAATCCCAATGCGCTGGTCAACGGTAAAATCTACAATGTCTACACGATGATGCGTAGCTACGATATCACTGCAGGCACTACCGCCCTCGCTATCCACTGTCTCCGTTCCGAAGACGAAGAAAAGGGAAGTATTGCCAGTGACGGGTCGGATGTAGCCGAGATGTATGACGACTTCAAATACACGGCCTCCAATGGTCTGCTAGGTGCTTATTGGGGAAAGAACTACGCCGTTATCTATCAGTGTAACGACATCCTCGACGCCATTGCCGAGAAAGAAACTGCCGGACAGACCGAAGCCGAAGACATCATCAACAAAGGTGAAGCCTCTTTCTTCCGCGCCTATTGCTACTTCAACCTGGTAAGGGCATTCGGCGAAGTCCCTCTGGTGACTTACAAGATCAACGACGCTTCGGAAGCCAACATTCCGAAAACCACCGTCGATAAAATCTACGAGCAGATTGATGCCGACCTGAAAACCGCCGAGGAGTCACTGCCGGAAACATGGAGTACCGAGTACTTGGGACGACTGACATGGGGAGCCGCCCGTTCTTTGCACGCACGTACATATATGATGCGTAACGACTGGAACAATATGTACACTGCCTCCACCGATGTCATCAAGAAAGGGCTCTACAACCTGAGAACTCCGTATAATGAAATCTTCACCGATGATGGCGAAAATAGCGGCGGTTCTATCTTCGAACTGCAATGTACCGCTACTGCCGCCCTTCCTCAAAGCGATATTATCGGCAGCCAATTCTGCGAAGTGCAAGGTGTGCGCGGAGCGGATCAATGGGACTTGGGCTGGGGCTGGCACATGGCAACCGAACTTATGGCGCAAGCCTACGAACCGGGCGACCCGCGCAAGAACGCCACCCTGCTTTACTTCCGCAGATCGGACAGCGAACCGATTACTCCGGAAAATACCAATGAGCCTTACGGCGAATCTCCCGTCTCTCCGGCAATAGGTGCTTACTTCAACAAGAAAGCCTATACCGACCCTGCCCTGCGTAAAGAATATACCAATAAAGGATATTGGGTGAACATCCGCCTGATCCGTTATGCAGATGTCTTGCTCATGGGAGCCGAATCCGCCAACGAGAAGGGTATCTCCGGTGAGGCAATCGACTATCTGGAACAAGTACGTGCACGTGCCAGAGGCACCAACACCAACATTCTTCCCAAAGTGACCACTACCGACCAGGGAGAACTGCGTGAAGCTATCCGCCACGAACGCCGTGTGGAACTGGGACTTGAGTTCGACCGTTTCTACGACCTCGTCCGCTGGGGCATTGCAAAAGAAGTATTGCAAGCTGCCGGCAAGAATTATCAGGACAAGAACGCTTTACTTCCATTGCCTCAGACTGAAATAGACAAGTCCAAAGGGGTACTGGTGCAAAATCCCGATTACCAATAAAACAAAATAGAATATAATAATATGATATACAAGAAACTAAGTTTATTAATCCTGTTCTTTGCGACAGGACTCCTGACCGCATCCGCTCAGAAGTCGCCACAAGACATGGATCGTTTCATCGACGCATTGATGAAAAAAATGACCACCGAAGAAAAGATCGGTCAGTTGAACCTTCCCGTCACGGGAGAGATTACTACCGGACAAGCCAAGAGCAGCGACATCGCCGGCAAAATCAAGAAAGGCGAAGTGGGAGGACTGTTCAACCTGAAAGGGGTGGAGAAAATACGTGAGGTACAGAAACAGGCTGTGGAAGAGTCACGCCTCGGCATTCCGTTGTTGTTCGGCATGGACGTGATCCATGGATACGAAACGATGTTCCCTATCCCTCTCGGACTCTCCTGTACATGGGATATGGCGGCTATCGAAGAATCCGCCCGCATTGCAGCCGTAGAAGCCAGCGCCGACGGTATCTCATGGACGTTCAGCCCAATGGTGGATATTTCGCGCGACCCGCGTTGGGGACGTGTATCCGAAGGTAACGGTGAAGACCCGTTTCTGGGAGCTATGATTGCCGAAGCCATGGTGCGCGGCTATCAGGGCAAAGATATGAAACGCAATGACGAAATCATGGCTTGCGTAAAGCACTTCGCCCTGTACGGAGCAAGTGAAGCCGGACGTGACTACAATACGGTGGACATGAGCCGCCAACGGATGTTCAACGACTATATGCTGCCTTACGAAGCCGCCGTTGAAGCAGGCGTAGGCAGTGTCATGGCATCATTCAACGAGGTGGACGGCATTCCGGCCACTGCCAACAAATGGTTAATGACGGACATCCTGCGCGGTCAGTGGGGATTCAACGGATTTGTAGTCACCGACTATACCGGTATTTCCGAAATGATAGACCACGGTATCGGCGACCTCCAGACGGTAACGGCACGTGCCATCAACGCCGGAGTGGATATGGATATGGTCAGCGAAGGTTTTGTTGGTACTCTGAAAAAATCCATTCAGGAAGGCAAGGTTTCTATGGAAACATTGAACACCGCCTGCCGCCGCATCCTGGTAGCGAAATACAAACTGGGGTTGTTCGACAACCCGTATAAATATTGCGACCCGAAACGTCCGGCACGTGACATCTTTACGAAGGCACACCGCGACGCTGCCCGCAGAATTGCGGCAGAAAGTTTCGTCCTGCTCAAAAACGACAGCCCCGACGGAAATCCGAACGGCAACCCTCTGCTGCCTTTTAATCCTAAAGGCAACATCGCCGTGATAGGCCCGCTAGCCAACAGCCGTGCCAATATGCCCGGAACATGGAGCGTAGCCGCCGTGCTCGACCGTTGCCCATCACTGGTGGAAGGCTTGAAAGAGATGACTGCCGGAAAAGCGAATATCATGTATGCCAAAGGCAGCAACCTGATTAGTGACGCCGCCTACGAAGAACGCGCCACCATGTTCGGCCGTTCACTGAACCGCGACAACCGGACCGACCAGCAATTGCTGGACGAAGCCTTGAATGTAGCCCGCCGCTCGGACATCATCATCGCAGCCTTGGGCGAATCGTCAGAAATGAGCGGGGAAAGCAGCAGCCGCACTAACCTGGACCTCCCCGACGTACAACAAAACCTGTTGAAAGAATTACTGAAAACCGGAAAGCCGGTAGTACTGGTGTTATTCACCGGTCGTCCGCTTACGCTAAACTGGGAACAGGAACACGTGCCCGCTATTCTGAATGTATGGTTCGGAGGTAGCGAAGCGGCCTACGCTATCGGCGACGCCCTCTTCGGTTATGTCAACCCGGGCGGCAAACTGACGATGACTTTCCCGAAGAACGTCGGACAGATCCCTCTTTATTATGCACATAAGAACACCGGACGCCCGTTGGGACAGGGTAAATGGTTCGAGAAGTTCCGCAGCAACTATCTCGATGTGGATAACGAGCCACTCTATCCGTTCGGTTACGGACTTTCTTATACCACTTTCTCTTACAGCGATATCGACTTGAGCCATTCCAGCATGGACATGAACGGCTCGCTGACCGCAGCAGTGACAGTCACCAACACGGGCACATGGCCCGGTTCGGAGGTAGTGCAGCTTTATATCCGCGACGTCGTCGGCAGCAGTACCCGTCCGGTGAAAGAGCTGAAAGGTTTTCAGAAGATATTTCTCGAACCGGGTGAAATGAAGATTGTCCGTTTCAAGATTGCTCCGGAAATGTTGCGATATTACAATTATGACCTGCAACTGGTAGCGGAGCCGGGAGATTTCGAAGTGATGATCGGTACCAACAGCCGGGATGTGAAAACAGCAAGATTCACTTTGAACTAAAGTAACCGTGAAAAGTCGGTAGTAACTCCATTCTCCTCCTTCGGGAAGGAGGAGTACCCGTAGGGGGAGGTGGTAGGTGAATAC
>OGEH01000839.1_pt1 | contig 16480 bp, 17 predicted proteins | sample 1570681 | NCBI WGS metagenome assembly OGEH01 (sample SAMEA2582126, study PRJEB24529) | metagenome | biome: Human gut stool | place: China | collected 2011 | reverse complement strand
GAATGTCTGCAGGAATTCTTTCCAGTGCCATGACGGCGCAGGCACCGGTTGCTTCTGCAATTTTTGCCTGTTCCGGAGTAGTGACATCCATAATGACACCGCCTTTAAGCATCTGTGCCAGCTGGCAGTTTAATTCATACCGTTCGTTCTGTGATTTCGTTGTGTTGCTCATAACATACCTCTCTTGCTAATAAATAAAATCTAAATGAATCTAAATAGATTCTATAATATTGCTGAATATATTAAAATACCCAATAACAAGAAAAATAATATGACCAGTATTTATTGACAATAAGAACATCTGTTCTTATAAAACAAGATTTCCTTAAAAGAACGAATGTTCTTACTTTAATCCAATAAAAAACCATTTCTGCATGATTACAGAAATGGTTTTTAGATTAATTCAGATCGCCATACAATTCTTTAACCACCCGGTTTACTTCATAATCCAGGCGTTCGGTATCAATGGTAAGCAGTTCTTTATTTATCATCACCGGTTTACCATTGATAATGTTAGAGGGATCCAGCATGACATCCGGTTTTTCCAGTGACGCCAGGCGGAAATCCGGCAGAGGCTTACCCACCAGCGCAGATTCAAGCACGGTAGGATCGTCCCCGTCGCTATTGCGCATCAGTTGCCACATCAGCGCCGCCGCCAGAATCAGGAAGATAGCCAGCGGTAAATATAAGACTTTGCGGTTCATCACGCGTTCTCCGGCAGTGATTTACGTAAGCGATAACGTGGGTCCAGAATGCACAGCACGCCGCCAAACGCCATTAACATCCCGCCGAACCAGATCCAGCGAACAAAAGGTTTATAGTACAAGCGCACTGCCCAGCTACCGTCGGCCAGCTCTTCACCCAGCGCAGCGTACAGGTCGCGCGCCAGCCCACCGTCGATGGCGGCTTCGGTCATCTCCATCCGGCTGCTGCTGTAAATGCGTTTCTCCGCCCGCAGCGTACTCACGTGACGGCCATTCTGCGAAACTTCGATCACCCCTTCACCGCCAAAGTAGTTCGGCCCGGTGATATCCCGCACGTCACGGAACACAAAGTGATACTGGTGAATATCGACGCTATTGCCCGGCTTCATTCGCACATCGCGTTCAATGCTGTAATTCTGACTGAAGGCGATGCCAATGACGGTGACCACCAGCCCCACATGGCCGGCGACCATTCCCCAATGGCTGCGTCCGAGGCGGGTCAGCCCGCGCCAGAAGGGGTGGCGATCGGTGGCGCGCTCCACCACTTCCATCACGGTAAGCACGAATGCCCACAGCGACATCAGCAGGCCAACTACGGTCATGGCTTTAATACGATCCTGCATCAGCCACGGCAGTGCGATGGCCAGTACGACGGCAACCACCGCGGCAATCAGCAGCCGCTTACGCAGCTTGTGGAATTCATCGCGACGCCAGCGCACCAGCGGCCCGATACCAAGGAGTAACGAGAACGGGATCATCAGCGCAATAAAGAGGGAATTAAAGAACGGCTCGCCAATAGAAATGCTGCCTAGCCCCAGTAGCTTGTGTATCAGCGGCAGCAGCGTCCCCAGCAGCACCACCAGCATGGCGGCAATCAGCAGCACATTGTTGCCCAGCAGCAGCGACTCGCGCGACCACAGTTCGTGACGCACCCGGGAACGTACCTTGCCGCCTTTGATGGCGAATAACAGCAGCGAACCGCCGATAGTGATCACCAACAGCGCCAGAATAAACATGCCGCGCGTAGGATCGGAAGCGAAGGAGTGTACGGAAATCAGTACCCCGGAACGCACCAGGAAAGTGCCCAGCAGGCACAGCGAGAACGCCAGAATCGCCAGCAGTACGGTCCAGGATTTAAAGCTGCCGCGCTTTTCGGTGACCGATAGCGAGTGAATCAGCGCCGTTCCCGCCAGCCACGGCATCAGCGAGGCGTTTTCCACCGGGTCCCAGAACCACCAGCCGCCCCAGCCGAGCTCATAATAGGCCCACGCCGACCCCAGCACGATACCGACCGTCAGAAAGCTCCACGCCGCCAGCGTCCACGGGCGTGACCAGCGCGCCCACGCGCTATCAAGGCGCCCGGTCATCAGCGACGCAATCGCGAAAGCGAAGGCCACGGAGAAGCCCACATAGCCCATGTACAGCATCGGCGGGTGGAAGATCAGCCCGATATCCTGCAGCATCGGGTTCAGATCGCGCCCTTCGATGGGGAAATCAGGTAGCGTGCGCACGAACGGATTTGAGGTCAGCAGGATAAACGCCAGAAAGCAGAAGGAGATCATCCCCATTACCGCCAGCACCCGCGAAGAGGCTTCCAGCGGAATATTACGGCTCAGGGCCGCGACCGCGCAGGTCCAGCCGCTCATCAGCAATACCCACAGCAGCAACGATCCCTCGTGGGCCCCCCAGGTCGCCGCTACGCGATACCACACCGGCAGCAGCGTATTCGAGTTACTGACGACATACAGAACGGTGAAGTCATTCACCACAAAGGCATACACCAGAATGAGAAACGCCCCGAGGATGGCGGCAAACATCGCTACCGACAGCGGCTTCGCCAGCGCCATCATCCGCGCATCCTGCCGCATCGCGCCCCAGGAGGGAAATAGCGCCAGCAGGCAGGAAATGCCCAGCGCCAGGCACAGCAGGAAGAGGCCGATTTCAGGGATCATTGCGCGACTCCCTGTGGCTTCTCAGCCGGATGATGATTCTCTTCCATCGCTTCTTTCACTTCCGGAGGGGTGTAATTTTCATCGTGTTTCGCCAGCACTTCCTTCGCGCGGATATGCGTCCCGTCCTGCAGCGTCCCCTGGGCTACGACCCCCTGCCCTTCGCGGAACAACGCCGGCAGGATCCCGGTATAGCTCACCTCGACGACGCCGCGAGCATCATAGAGTTTGAAGGTCACATCGAGGGTTTTATCGTCACGCTTCACGCTGCCGGGCATCACCATGCCGCCGATACGTAGACGCTGTCCCGGCTCTGGCTTCTGGCCATTTTCCCGTTTGCCGTATATCACTTCGCCTGGGGTATAGAAGAGATCGATATTGGAGCTTAATGCATACATCACCAGACCAACGGTCAGCGCCAGCCCCCCAATCACTCCGCAGGCGAGCCAGAGACGTACTTTACGCCGAGGATTCACAACGCATCTCCCTTCATTGTGCTTTGCTTACGCGCCGCCGATACCCGCCGCTCGCGCGCCATCTGCCGGCGTACATCCGCCAGCAACGCCCGGCGCTGCCAGCGGGTGTGGATGAACAAAATCAGCAGCGCGATGACCGTCACTGCAACCGCCAGCCAGACATAAAAGGCGTAGCCGCCCATCTGCCAGAAATCGCTCCAGGAGTGAAAAGCGCTGGTCATGAGTTCTCCTCGCGCTTACTAGCGCCAGCCAGCGCCACGACCCACGGACGGCGGCGCTCCTGCAACAGAATTAAATTACGCATACGCATTAATGTCAGAGTAATAAAGAGGAATAAGAAACCGAAAATGGTTAAACGCAACGGCATGCGCATCGACGGATCGATGGTTTTCTGCATATTGGTCGAGCCCTGATGCAGGGTGTTCCACCACTCCACGGAATAATGAATAATCGGCAGGTTGACCACCCCAACCAGCACCAGTATCCCGGCGGCGCCCCCGGCCAGCCGGCGATCGTCAAAAGCGTGATACAGGCCAATCACCCCGACATATAAAAACAGCAGGACCAGTTCGGATGTCAGACGCGCATCCCAGACCCACCAGGTTCCCCACATCGGTTTTCCCCACGCGGAACCGGTCACCAGCGCAATAAAGGTGTAAACCGCGCCTGGCAGCGCCATCGCCATCACCGCTTTATCCGCCATTTTCATCTGCCAGACCAGGCCGACAAAAGCGGTCACGGCCATGGAGCCGTAAATCCCCATCGACCACATCGCCGCCGGGACGTGCAGATACATGATGCGATAGCTTTCACCCTGTTGATAATCTGCCGGGGCGTAGACAAATCCCCAGACGCAGCCCACCACCAGAAACAGCGCGCTGAGGATAGCCATCAGCGGAATGAATCGTCCGCATACGCTATACAGGCGCTCTGGAATGGCGAGTTGATGTAACACTTTCCACATTTTTTTTGCCTCATTGCCCCGAGGGAACGGGAATTATTGCACGCTAATTCTGAGTGCCGCCGCGGTAGCAAACGGACTTAAGGTGGCGCTTCCCGCCAGAAAGGCGCCAAGAATGGCCATATAGCCGTCAACCGGCAACTGCATCTGCGCCGCGCCCACGGCGGCGGTGGCGAAAATCAGTAACGGAATCATCAGCGGCAGCACCAGCAGGCTCAGCAATACGCCGCCACGCCGCAGGCCGACGGTCAGCCCCACGCCGATGGCGCCAATAAAGCTCAGCGTTGGCGTGCCCATCAATAGCGTCAGGGCCAGCACCTGCCACTCCGCCGTCGAAAGTCCGAATAACATAGCGATCAGCGGAGAGATTATCAGCAGCGGCAGCCCGGAGACCACCCAATGCGCCGCGATTTTTGCCAGCACCACCAGCGACAGCGGCACCGGCATCAGCATCAGTTGCTGCAGCGAGCCATCCAGCCAGTCATCGCGAAACAGCCGGTCCATTGCCAGCAGCGAAGAGAGTAACGCGGCCACCCAGACAATGCCCGGCGCAATCTGCCGGAGCAGCTGCGGTTCGGGGCCGATACTGAGGGGGAACAGAGTGATAATAATCAGGAAAAACCACAGCGGGTTGATAATTTCGGCGTAATTGCGAAAGGCGAGGCGCAGGTCGCGCCAGAATATCTGCTTGATCATGCCGCGACCGCCTCATCGTCACTCAGCATAATCGTGCGTAAAGGAACGCAGAGCGGGCGCAGGGGTTGATGGGTGGTCAGGATGACCGCACCGCCCTGGCCGACGTGCTGCTCCAGCCGGGTGGTCAGCGTTTGCACGCCAGCCGCATCGAGCGCGGTGAAGGGTTCATCTAAAATCCAGAACGTCGCGCGGCTGAGCCAAAGCCTCGCCAGCGCGACGCGCCGCTGTTGCCCGGCGGAGAGTTGCGCTACGGGAACATCTTCAAAGCCCACCAGCTCAACCTGCGCCAGCGCCTGCCAGCGCTCCTCAATGGTCGGCGTCGATAACCCGGTCAGGAGGTGTAATAACGAGGTTTTTCCCGCGCCGTTGGGGCCTGAAATTTGAATAATCTCGCCGGGTTGTACCGCAAACGATAGGTGGGTAAAAAGGGTTCGTTCATCCCGCAGGCAGGCGATATTTTTTATTTCCAGCATCAGAAAGCAGGTCCAATCCGGGGGTCAGCGCATTCAAGTGCCTTATTATAACGAAAGAAAACAATCTGTTTTGCTGAATATATTAAAAATTTTGAACCCGCGCTAAACGGGTAAAAATGCTAAAAACTCATAATCGAACGTGCCAGTAGCGGTTGCATTTTCACCACTACCGGCATTCCTTTCTTTAGCGATGCAAGCGTAACGTACTGGCAATAGAGGATATCGCCGCAATAACGCAGGCGAGGCCAAACACATAAACAGAAAATTGTGCGCCGGCGAGACCGGTTAAGCCGTTCAACAACGCAATGACCATCGCCACCAGCGCCGCACCAATGGACAGCCCAGTCGTCCTGGCGGTGGATAATACCCCGGAGGCCGTTGCCGTGCGATTTGCTGAGACATTGGCAAACATCTCCTTATTGTTTGGCGGCAGGAATAAGCCATACCCCACCCCGCAAACGGCGGTCCGCCACAGAAAATCATTCACCGTCGCAGCGCCCGGCAACAGTGCCAGCGAGCCTAAGCCAAGACAAAAGATAACCACCCCGACAGTTGAAATCTGCGTCGGATTAAAACGGTTTGACAAGCTTCCCGCCAGCGGGGCGCAGATTGCGACCGCCACCGGCCACGGCGTAAAGATAAACGCCGATTCCAGTACTGAGTAATGGTAGGTATGTTGCAATACAAACGGTAAACCGACCAATGCCATTCCCTGGGCGATAAACAAAGAGCTGGACGAGATCACCGCCAGGGTATATTGGCGTGAGCGAAATATATCAAGCGGCAATAGTGGATGCTTCGCTCGCGTCTGGGCGATAATAAAGAAAGCAAATAACGCCACTGACGCCGCCGCGCAATAGATAAGCGTCAGGCTCTCCCAGCGGCCAATTTGATCGACCGCCACCACCATCAAGCCCAATGCCGCCGCTGAACTCACGGCCCCGGCCCAATCAAAGCCCTGCTCCTTTTCGTTATCCTCCCCTAATGAAATCAAGGAGAAAACAATCGCAGCGCCGCCAGGCAGGATATTGATATAGAAAAGCCACGGCCATGAGAGCGACGAGATGATAAATCCGCCCAGCGCCGGACCGATAGCCGTGCCAACCGCGAAGGCCAGCGCATTCAGCCCGAAAATCGTTCCTAGCGCGCGGGGTGGGAAAATAACCCGGTACAAGCCCAGCCCCACGCTTATCATGACCGCATAGCTTACCCCTTGCAGTATCCGCATGGTAACCAGCACGCCAAAGGTCGGCGCAAGGCTACAGCCCAGCGAAGAGAGCGTAAATAACGCCATTCCCGCCGTATAAAAACGCTTCTCACCGATTCTGCTGCCCAGCGACGCGCAAATCAGCATCGTCGCCGCGCTGGCTACCTGATAGCCGTTGGTGATCCAGATACCGGACGCCGAATCGACCCGTAACGCACTGGCAATCGAAGGCAAGGCGACATTGACAATGGAACTATCCAGCGCCGCCATTAGCACGCCAATTAATATGGCCGCGGCGGCTAAATAGCGCCTCGGCGCCTCAAAACCTTGATCAAGTGAACAACTACTTACCAGCGACATATCCGCAGGTCCTTATCAAAACAGATCAAATGGTTTTATTGTTATGAATGTCGCCAGAGGGAAAAACCAGAGAATAAAATCGAGATTATTAGCGAAAAAATCGATGGCCGTTCGTCACCGCGATAATCATCGCTATATTCGTCAATAATTAAAAATCTGATGACAAAGTAGTCACCAAAATTTATAAATATGCTGGCGGTTAGAAAATAACGCTCATATAAGGTTTAAGATGAAGCTTAATGAACTTCTGGCGTTCGTTACTGTTGTGGAAACGGGGAATATCACCCTGGCGGCAGAACGTCTGAATCGAGTGCAATCCAGTATTTCCCATCGGATACGCAGCCTGGAAAGTAGCCTGGATGCCACGCTATTAGACAGGAAGAACGAGGGGTGCATCCCAACCGAGCAGGGAAAGATTTTGTATGAATATGCCCTCAAAATGCTTAACCTGGCGGATGATTGCAAACACAACATTACCCTTTCAAAAAGACGCCGATTAACGATTAAAATCGGCATCATTGAATGTTTGCCGCCCTATGTTATCAGCGCATTGATTGATTCAGGCCATGACTTAGGCTGGGATATTGATGTTTCAATCGGCAATACCAGCAGTTTACTTAATGCTTTCGATAGACACGAATATGATGCGGTCATTATTGGCGCGGGCTTCTCCTCCCCACAGCATACGCGCGCTATGTTGCTCACTAGTGAATTAGTGATTATCACCGCGAAAGATCATCCAGCCATCACCGCGACCTCCGCCCTGGATGACAATGTCTTTTTATTGAGTAGTAAAAAATGCGCAACTTCAACGCGCAATCTGGATATGTTATTCCGTGAAGGCAACATTACTCCCAGGCGCGTCGTGGAGTGCGGCTCTTACCCGGTGCTGTTCTCAAATATCGCCGATGGCAAAGGGGTCTCGCTGGTGCTGCGTTGCTCAATCAGTGATGAGATCCAGCGCAAAATAAAAATCCATCCATTAACAGGTGAGTTTAATGATTTCGGAATTGAGCTACTCTGCCGCCCTGAGGGCGCCCATTTCGATTTGCAGCAGTTGAACCTCATGGTGGCATCCGTATTTCAGGATCCACGGCTGCGTGAGACTGGCTATTAATTCCGTCCGCCGGGATAATTTGATAGCCGGACGAGAATTTTTTAATCCTGGCGAAACCAGCTGTATCAAAATGCATCCCGGCAACCAGTATCTGTTCAGCGCAGACCTTTTCAAGAAGGCGAATGCGCGTCTCCTGCGCCAAAAGCGGGTCGAAGTCGAAGGCTATCGTGACCTCGGGGTCTAATAGCTGAATATGGGGAAAATGCACAATATCCCCCCACACTAATACGCGTTCTATGCTTCCAGAGAGGAGATACCCCGTATGACCTGGCGTATGTCCTTTTAATGCCAGGGCTCTGATACCAGCAAACACCTCGCCTTCATCAATCAGCCGTAAACGATGCTGATATTGTTTAAACACGCTGCGCGCGAACATAACATTACCTTTAACGCGTTCACTGGCTGTAACCAAATTACGATCATCTTCGAGATAACTGAATTCATCTTGAGGTATTATCAATTCAGCACGAGGAAATACCGCGTCTTGCTGCGAATTAATTAAGCCACCGATGTGATCGGGATGCGCATGGGTCAACAGTACGGCGTCAATATCCTCTGGTTTGACGCCAAGTTTAGCCAGATTATTGATCAGTTGGCCTCCCCACCCTTTAACGCCGCCAGCGCCGCTATCGATCAGGATATTCATCCCGGCTTGTTGTACCAGAAAGGTGTTTATGTTGACCGCATTCGGTTGTGCGCTACGGGCGTTAGCCTGGATGTTTCTGCACTCGTCTTCATCAATTTTGGTTAACAGGCCAAAACCTACCTGCAAATAGCCATCGCTTACGGCAGTAACGCGCATATCGCCGAGGACTATACTGGGAAAAGTAGTATTCATCGTTTACTCATCAGTATCAGTGTAATCGCCAAAAACAGCCTCCATTATTAGAGGCTCTCACCGCTATGCTCTAACGGATAATTTCGATATCACCATCGATATTGTTGATTGCCACTGACCGAAGCCCCCTCCCCCCACCTGCTACGCTTACTACTCCATTCCATAAAAAAGGCTCAACCATGAATATTGATTTATCGGGGAAAGTCGCGCTGGTGACGGCATCCACGGCCGGCATCGGTTATGCCATTGCCAAAGGGCTGGCGGCCAGCGGCGCGGAAGTGATTATCAACGGCCGCAGCGAACATAGCGTTAATGCGGCGATGGCGCGGCTGCAACAGGAGGTGCCGGGATTCCGGCCCTATCCCGCGGTGGCCGATCTCAGTGACGCCGCGGGCGTCAGCCAACTGCTGCAGGCGGTGAATGAAGTCGATATCCTGGTGAATAACGCCGGTATTTACGGCCCGCAGGATTTTTACGCCACCGATGACGCCACCTGGGAAAACTACTGGCAAACCAACGTGATGTCCGGCGTTCGCCTGTCACGCGCGCTGTTGCCCGCCATGGTGCGTAAAGGCTGGGGTCGGGTGGTCTTTATCTCCTCCGAATCGGCACGCAATATTCCCGCCGACATGATCCACTACGGCGTAACCAAAACCGCGCAACTGTCGCTGGCGCGCGGGCTGGCGAAATACGTCGCCGGCAGCGGCGTCACCGTAAACAGCGTGCTGCCCGGCCCAACCCTTTCTGACGGTTTTGCCGAAATGATGAAAGATGAGGTCACGCGAACCGGTAAGCCGCTGGAACAACTGGCGAAAGAGTTTGTTATGGCGCAGCGCCCCGCTTCGGTTATTCAGCGCGCGGCCTCGGTGGATGAGGTGGCCAATATGGTGGTCTACGTCTGTTCGCCGCAGGCATCCGCCACCTCCGGCGCCGCGCTACGGGTCGATGGCGGCGTAGTCGATGATATTGTCTGAATTACCCCGCTAAGCAGGGGGAGCAAAGCTCCCCTTTCTCACCTGCAGTTGCGCTATTTAGCGCTAAATAGCTCAAAAGGTTTAAAACACGCCGCGATGTCGCACAAAGTGAACAGGAAGTCACATTCACGATACTTATCATTGCTGTTTTGAACATAAATAGTGGTGTTAATGTCTGTCATCAGAAGCTTACTTTTCTTTCTCGGCGCAGCGGCGGCTTCCGCCATCGCGGTACTTTGTCTATGGATGGATATCCGGGTGTTTGGCAACGATATCCCGGAGATTTCGCTTACCGAGGTAGTGCAGGAGGGCGTGCTGGCGATAATCGTGCTGATTCACTTCCTGCTGGCGAAAAAATATGAGCTCCTGCGCTACTGTAATATCCTCGTTGGCGGCTTCTTCCTGGCGATGCTGATCCGCGAACTGGATGCGCTGTTTGATCTTATTAGTCACGGTAGCTGGGTGTGGTTCGCGCTGGCAACGACGATAGCCGCGCTAATCGCTCCGCTGCGCCACGCTCGTCAAACGCTGTCGCAACTGGCGCAATACACCCGCACGCCTTACTACGGCATGATGATAAGCGGCCTGCTGGCGATTCTGGTCTTCTCACGGCTGTTCGGCATGCATGGCTTATGGTATGCCGTACTCGATGAGAACTACGCGCGGGTGGTGAAAAACACCGTTGAAGAGGGTAGCGAGTCGTTCGGCTACATGCTTTGCCTAACCGCCTCGATTGGCTACTACTGCTACTTCCGCTATCAGGCGCGGCAGAAAAGCTAATCCACTGCGCCGCCAGAATATCGCATTCTGGCGGCAGCGGGAATCATGAATTACCCCTGAATTTTCCACTTCCGCTTGAGCACATTTTTGTCCTGGCTATCCAGCCAGTGGTTCACTTTCTCAAGCAGCGCCGGATTATCCTTATTCATCATATAGACCTTATAGCTGGCGGTGCCGGGGAACGGCGTCTCATTCGCCACGCAGAACACGCCAGGCTCCTTGCTCTGGTAGTAATCCCCTTCTATCAGGTCGGTCACCATCATATCGGCCGTTTTTTGCCGCAGCGCCTGCAGATTATCGACATTGTTCTGCACACGGATGATCTGCGCATGCTTGATATGCTCATCAACGAAACTTTGGTTGGTACCGCCGGGGTTCACAATCACCTTCACATTCGGCTGGTCGATTTTTTCAAGGCTGCCGAGCGCTGGCGCGGCGCTGCAGTTCGCCAGGGCGATTTTACCATTGGCCACCACCGGATGGCTCAGGGAGAAATCTTTTGCCCGTGCCGCCGTCTCCGTTACGCCTCCCATAGCGATATCAAACTTATCGGCTTTTAAATCAGTCGATAACGTTGGCCAACTGGTGATAATAAACGTCACCTTCACTCCCAGCGTTTTACCCAGATCGTGCGCCATATCGACGTCATAGCCGATAAGTTCACCAGCGCCGTTATGAAAGGCCAACGGCGCGTAGTCCCCCGGCACGCCGACTTTTAACTCGCCGCTTTGTTGAATTGACTGCATATCGCGCGCCTGGCCCGCCAGTGTGGCCAGAGAGAGCGTCAGGGCAAGCACCACCTTCACTTTCATTTCATGATCCTTTTTTATTCATCAGTTTTTGGTTATCACGCTGTCTGTCGCTGACGGCAAGCAAAATTATCTTTCTATCGCTGCGGCTTACAATCGAGCATGTTAAACATATGTTTTATTTTTGTGATGCACAACCAGGATTCATTGCACCTTATTTGTGCAATGAATAACCAAACCCTACGCTCAGGATCCGCACACTTCCCAATAGATTAGCGTTATTGCGGGAAATACTATTTCCCGCAATAGCTGGCACACATCGTGCTTTGTTAATTGAGTATCAGAATTCTGTTAAATGAGAGCGAACTATCATTAAGGGCAGAGATGAACGATAGCAACGGCTTGTTTCACATTATTGAATCCACTTTCAGCCAGCTCACGCCGAGCGAAAAGCGTATTGGCAGCTGGCTGTTAAGCCATCGAGAGCATATCCCGTTTGAGACCGCCGACAGCATTGCGCAGGCCACCGGCACCAGCGGGATAACCGTAGGCCGCTATCTGCGCAAGCTGGGCTATCGCAATCTCGATGACGTGAAGCACAGCCTGAAGGAGCCCGCTTCAACGCCCTACCGCCAGTGGGGAGTGATCGACCGGCTTGACTCCTGGTCACAGCAGCAGGCGCAGCCGGATCGCGCCAGCCTGTCGTTGCAGATGGAGCTGGATGCCATTCGCTATGTCTATCAACTGGCGCAGGAACCGACCTTCGCCCGCGTCAGTCAACGCATCGCCGAGGCCGACGCGGTTATCATCATTGGCATTCAGTCGACCCGCGGCATCGCCAACACGTTCTTCAGCCATCTGGAATACCTGCGCCCGCGCGTGACCTACGCCGACGGCAGCTCCGGTAGCTGGCTGGAATCATTGAATTCTGAATACCAGCGCCCCTATGTGGTGCTGACCGATACCCGCGCTTACTCCGTCGCCGCGCGCCAGTTTTGCCGGGTCGCCTGCGAACGCGGGGTTGCCACCGCGCTGGTCACCGATATCTGGTGTCCGTGGGCGCGCGACTATCCGGTTGATTTACTACAGGTAAAAACCGATACAGGCCACTTCTGGGATTCGCTGGCGCCGATCGGTTGCCTTTTTAATCTGCTGCTCTCCGCGGTGGTGGAACGGCTGGGGCCGAGCCTCTCCAGCCGCCTTGCCGCGAACCGCGCGCTGCAGCAGGAATTTGGTCAGTTTGAACGTTAAGGAAATTTTCGATGAGCCATCTTTCCCTGGTGGATATCGCCGCGCGTTTTCCCACGCTGCCTGTCGACCTGAAATACGCCACCGCCGATAACATTACCGGCCAACCGATTTATCGCGAAGCCCGCTGCCTGCTGCACCCCGACGCGGCCGTCGCGCTGGAGAAATCTATCGCCATCGCCGCGCTGGCGGGCTATCGCCTGCTGGTACTTGACGCCTATCGTCCACAGCGCGCCCAGCAACTGCTGTGGAATGCCTGCCCGAACCAGGATTATGTCGTACCGGCCAATATCGGCTCCAACCACAGCCGCGGCACCGCCATCGACGTAACGCTACTCGATGAACACAACAACCTACTCGACATGGGCACCGCCTTTGACGAAATGGACGATCGCTCGCATCCCTACCACCCGGCGGTGGCGCAGGAGGCCCAGCGCAATCGCCTGTTGCTGAACGCCATTATGTTCGGCGGCGGCTTTAAAGGTATTACCACGGAATGGTGGCACTTCGAACTACCGGACGCGGCCGGTTATCCGCTACTCGATGATGTTTTCGCCTGTTTCTCCCCCGCTCAGATTGACGGAGTTTCACCATGAACATGACTCGCCCAGCATCCGTAGGTTTTCGCCCGTTACTATTAGCCGCCGCGCTCTACGCCGCCATCCCTTCCGCCTTTGCCGCGGTGCCGAAAGATATGCTGGTGATCGGCAAAGCCGCCGACCCGCAAACGCTCGACCCGGCCGTCACCATCGATAACAACGACTGGACGGTGACCTACCCGGCCTACCAGCGGCTGGTCAAATACAAAACCGATAATGGCAAAGGTTCAACCGATGTCGAAGGCGATCTCGCCGAAAACTGGCAGGCCTCCGACGATGGCAAAACCTGGACCTTCACCCTGCGCAATGGCGCGCAGTTTGCCGACGGCTCGCCGGTGACGGCAGAGGCGGTCAAACTCTCTTTTGAACGCCTGATGCGCATTAAACAGGGGCCATCGGAGGCGTTTCCCAGCGGGCTGAAGGTGGATGTCGTCGATCCGGCCACCGTTCGTTTCACGCTGCCGGAATCTTTCGCGCCGTTCCTGCATACCCTCGCCAATGACGGCGCCTCCATCATTAACCCGGCGGTGCTGAAAGCCAACGCCGCCGATGACGCCCGCGCCTATCTGGCCGAGCACACCGCAGGCTCCGGCGCGTATAGCCTGCAGCGCTGGCAGAAAGGCCAACAGTTGGTGCTGGTACCCAACCCGCACTTCAGCGGCAACAAGCCGGCCTTTAAGCGCGTCACGGTGAAAATCATCGGCGAAAGCGCCGCTCGCCGTCTGCAGTTGACCAAGGGCGATTTGGATATCGCCGACGCCCTGCCGGTCGATCAGTTTGCGGCATTGAAGAAAGAGGACAAGGTGACGGTCTACGACTATCCGGCGCTGCGCGTCACCTATCTGTATCTCAACAACAGCAAAGCGCCGATGAACCAGGCGGATCTGCGCCGCGCGGTGTCGTGGGCAACGGACTATAAAGGCATGGTCGACGGCATTCTCGGCGGTAACGGTAAGCAGATGCGCGGGCCGATCCCCGATGGCATGTGGGGTTACGACGCCAGCGCCATGCAGTATTCATTAGATCTCGACAAAGCCAAAGCGGCGCTGGACAAGGTGGCGGATAAGCCGAAAACGCTGACGTTCCTCTACTCTGATAACGATCCGAACTGGGAGCCGATTGCGCTCTCCACTCAGGCCAACCTGCAGGCGCTGGGTATCCAGGTCAAGCTGGAGAAACTGGCCAACGCCACCATGCGCGAGCGCGTGGGTAAAGGTGATTACGACATCGCTATCGGTAACTGGAGCCCGGATTTCGCCGACCCCTATATGTTTATGAACTACTGGTTCGAGTCGGACAAAAAAGGGCTGCCGGGAAACCGCGCGTTCTACGATAACCCACAGGTTGATGCGTTTATGAAACAGGCGGTTGCCACCACCGATCAGGCGGCGCGGACCAAAGATTATCAGCAGGCGCAAAAAACCGTCATTGATGACGCCGCCTACGTCTACCTGTTCCAGAAGAACTATCAGGTCGCCATGAACAAGGAGGTGAAAGGCTTCGTTTTCAACCCGATGCTTGAGCAGATTTACAATATCGCCGACATGCACAAGTAGCGGGCCGTCTCTCCATCTTGTCGGGTCGGGCCGTCGCAGGCCCGGCCGAGGAGCGCCATCATGAGTTTCTGGGGTTTAATACGGCAGCGCTGTTGGGGGCTGATTTTAGTTGTCGCCGGCGTCTGCGTGATTACCTTTATTATTTCGCACCTGATTCCCGGCGACCCGGCGCGGCTGCTGGCGGGCGATCGCGCCAGCGATGAAATCGTCCGCCATATTCGCCAGCAGCTGGGGCTGGATTTACCGCTCTGGCAGCAGTTTGCCCGCTACGTTGACGCCCTGCTCCACGGCGATCTCGGCACCTCAATTCGCACCGGCCGCCCGGTACTGGAAGATTTAAAAACCTTCTTCCCGGCAACGCTGGAGCTGGCCTTTTGCGCGCTGCTGATTGCCCTACTGGTCGGCATCCCGCTCGGCGTGCTGTCGGCGGTTTACCGCAATCGCTGGACCGATCACCTGGTGCGCCTGATGGCGCTGACCGGCATCTCGACTCCGGCATTCTGGCTCGGTCTCGGGGTAATCGTCTTGTTTTACGGCAAGCTCGACTGGCTGCCCGGCAGCGGCAGGCTCGATGACTGGTTCGATCCGCCCACCCGCGTCAGCGGTTTTTATCTGCTGGATTCACTGCTGGAAGGCAATATTGAAGTCTTCTTCAATGCCCTGCAGCACCTCATTCTACCGGCTGCCACCCTTGCCTTCGTTCATCTTGGCATCGTCGCCAGGCAGATCCGCTCGGCGATGCTCGAGCAGCTCAATGAGGATTACATTCGGACCGCGTTAGCCAGCGGCCTGCCGAAATTCACCATTGTGGTGCGCTATGCGCTACCCAACGCGCTGATCCCCTCCATCACCGTGCTCGGGCTGGCGCTGGGCGATCTGCTGTACGGCGCGGTACTCACGGAAACGGTGTTCGCCTGGCCTGGAATGGGCGCTTACGTGGTGTCTTCGATTCAGGCGCTCGATTTCCCCGCCGTGATGGGCTTCGCCATCGTGGTCTCCTTTGCTTACGTACTGGTCAACCTGGTAGTCGACCTGCTCTATTTATGGATCGACCCGCGCATGGGTCGGGGAGAAAGCTAAGTGATGATGACTCAGGAACAACCGCTTCCACGGCCAAAGGCTGAAAAAAGCGGCCACTGGAAGCGTCGTTGGTGGTTGATCCGCCAGAGCCCGCTAACGCTGATTGGCGCAGCGATCATGCTGATCATGCTGTTTTTAATGATCTTCTCGCCGTGGCTGACGCCGCACGATCCTAACGCTATCAACCTTGCCGCGCGTCTGCAGGCGCCGTCGTTCGATCACTGGTTTGGTACCGACGAGGTTGGCCGCGATCTGTTCAGCCGCGTACTGATCGGCAGCCAGCAGTCGGTGGCCGCCGGGCTGGCGGTGGTATTGATCGCCGGGATCAGCGGCTCGCTGCTGGGCTGTCTCTCCGGGGTGCTTGGCGGGCGCAGCGACGCGCTGATTATGCGTCTGATGGACATTATGCTATCGATTCCGTCGCTGGTGTTGACCATGGCGCTGGCGGCGGCGTTAGGCCCGAGCCTGTTCAACGCGATGCTGGCGATCGCCATCGTGCGTATTCCATTTTACGTGCGTCTGGCGCGCGGCCAGACGCTGGTGGTTCGCCAGCATACTTTCGTCGAGGCCTCGGTGACGTTTGGCGCCTCGCGCTGGCATCTGATCAGCTGGCATATTCTGCGTAACGCCCTGCCGCCGCTGGTGGTGCAGGCCTCGCTGGATATCGGCAGCGCGATTCTGATGGCCGCCACGCTCGGTTTTATTGGCCTCGG
>OGEH01000834.1_pt1 | contig 16627 bp, 19 predicted proteins | sample 1570681 | NCBI WGS metagenome assembly OGEH01 (sample SAMEA2582126, study PRJEB24529) | metagenome | biome: Human gut stool | place: China | collected 2011 | reverse complement strand
GTGTTAAGCACTTTTTGATATTTAGATTTCCAGCTCGTTATTCTTTTGCGTCACAACTCATTCCATTTCGTAATTTCATTTGCTCAAGGCCGCCCCCTATAGTCCCTCTATTGCTGAATGTAAGAGAGTTGTTGCACCGTGGATTACTTGCCCCTGTTTGCCGAGTTGAAAGAGAGACCTGTGCTGGTTATCGGCGGCGGTGAAATTGCCGTCCGTAAGATTAAATTCTTGCTGCGGGCGCAGGCGAAGGTACAGGTGGTCGCCGCCGTCCTGTCGCCGGAGCTCGCTGAACAGGTTGAACGTCAGCAAATCAGCTGGCGGGCGACCGCCTTTGATGAGCAGCAGGTGGACGATGTATTTCTGGTGATTGCCGCCACCGACGATCGTGAACTTAACCAGCGGGTGTTTGCCGCGGCTAACGCGCGTTACCGCCTGGTGAACGTGGTGGATGACCAGCAACTGTGCTCATTCGTCTTTCCTTCTATTGTCGACAGGTCGCCGCTGCTGGTGGCGATCTCCTCCAGCGGCAAGGCGCCGGTGCTGTCGCGCATTCTGCGTGAAAAAATCGAAGCGCTACTGCCCACAAATTTGGGGCGACTGGCTGAAACGGCGAGCTACTGGCGCCATCATCTGAAAACCCGGCTGACCACCACCGAAGCGCGTCGTCGCTTCTGGGAGCGCGTTTTCACCGGGCGTTTTGCCAGCCTGATGGTGGCCGGTAACCACGCGGCGGCGGAACGGGCGCTGCAGGATGAACTCGACAGGCCGGAACGCAGCGTGGGCGAAATTATTCTGGTAGGCGCCGGGCCGGGGGATGCCGGCTTGCTGACGCTACGCGGCCTGCAGGCGATTCAACAGGCGGACGTGGTGTTTTATGACCATCTGGTGACCGAGAGCGTGCGGGAACTGGTGCGCCGCGATGCCGAAATGATCTGCGTTGGCAAGCGCGCGGGCGAGCACTCCGTACCGCAGCACGAAACGAATCAAATGCTGGTGGAGGCTGCCAAAGCGGGGAAAACGGTGGTGCGCCTGAAGGGCGGCGATCCGTTTATTTTCGGACGCGGCGGGGAAGAACTGCAGGCGGCCGCCGCCGCCGGGATCCCGTTCCAGGTGGTGCCAGGCGTTACCGCCGCGGCGGGCGCGACGGCCTATGCCGGCATTCCGCTGACCCATCGCGATTATGCGCAAAGCGCAGTTTTCGTCACCGGTCACTATAAATCTGATAGCGCGCCGTTTGATTGGGCGCTGCTGGCGAAGAGCCAACAAACGCTGGCGATTTACATGGGCACCATGAAAGCGGCGGACATCAGCGCTCAGCTGATCGCCCATGGCCGCGACGCGAATACTCCGGTGGCGGTGATTTCCCGCGGCACTCGCGAGGATCAGCAGACGCTGACAGGCACGTTACAACAGCTCGAACATCTGGCGAAAGATGCCCCAATGCCCGCGCTACTGGTGGTGGGCGAAGTGGTACAGCTGCATCAGCAGCTCGCCTGGTTTCAACACACAACGACAGCGGAAGGGTTTTACTCTTCTGTGGTAAATCTGGCTTAGTCCCGGCACAACAGGCTATTTTATTTGCCATTTTGGCACCGGGCAGTGCTCGCAATCCTCACGTACTTTAGTACGTTCCGGTTGCTGTGCGCTGTCCGTAACCAAACTGGCTGCAACAATAACGCCTGTTGCACCAGGCCTTATAAGGAACGGTTATGGACCAAAAACGACTCACTCACCTGCGGCAACTGGAGGCGGAAAGCATCCATATCATTCGTGAGGTGGCCGCCGAATTCTCTAACCCGGTGATGATGTATTCCATCGGTAAAGATTCCAGCGTAATGCTGCATCTGGCGCGCAAAGCGTTTTATCCGGGGACCCTGCCGTTCCCGCTGCTGCACGTCGATACCGGCTGGAAATTCCGTGAGATGTATGAATTCCGTGACCGTACCGCCAAAGCTTATGGCTGCGAGCTGCTGGTGCATAAAAACCCGGAAGGGGTGGAGATGGGCATCAACCCGTTCGTTCACGGCAGCGCCAAGCACACCGATATCATGAAAACCGAAGGCCTGAAGCAGGCGTTGAACAAATATGGCTTTGATGCCGCATTCGGCGGCGCGCGTCGCGATGAAGAGAAATCCCGCGCCAAAGAGCGAATTTACTCCTTCCGCGATCGTTTCCACCGCTGGGACCCGAAAAATCAGCGTCCGGAGCTGTGGCACAACTACAACGGCCAGATTAACAAAGGCGAAAGCATTCGCGTCTTCCCGCTCTCTAACTGGACCGAGCTGGATATCTGGCAGTACATCTACCTGGAAAATATTGAAATCGTTCCGCTGTACCTGGCGGCAGAGCGCCCGGTACTGGAGCGCGACGGTATGCTGATGATGATCGATGACGACCGTATCGATCTGCAGCCGGGCGAGATGATCAAAAAGCAGATGGTGCGCTTCCGTACCCTCGGCTGCTGGCCGCTGACCGGCGCGGTAGAGTCCAACGCGCAAACGCTGCCGGAAATTATTGAAGAGATGCTGGTATCCACCACCAGCGAACGTCAGGGGCGCGTCATTGACCGCGACCAGGCAGGCTCCATGGAGCTGAAAAAACGTCAGGGGTATTTCTAAGGAGCCGCCATGAACACTACGATTGCACAACAAATTGCTAAAGAAGGTGGCGTAGAAGCTTATCTGCACGCGCAACAGCACAAAAGCCTGCTGCGTTTTCTGACCTGCGGCAGCGTCGATGACGGCAAAAGTACCTTGATTGGCCGCCTACTGCACGATACGCGCCAGATTTATGAAGATCAGCTCTCTTCCCTGCACAATGACAGCAAGCGTCACGGTACTCAGGGCGAGAAACTGGATCTGGCGCTGCTGGTGGATGGCCTGCAGGCCGAGCGCGAGCAGGGCATCACCATTGATGTCGCCTATCGCTACTTCTCGACTGAGAAACGCAAATTTATCATTGCCGACACGCCGGGCCATGAGCAGTACACCCGTAATATGGCGACCGGCGCGTCCACCTGCGATCTGGCGATCCTGCTGATTGACGCCCGCAAAGGCGTGCTCGACCAGACTCGCCGCCACAGCTTTATCTCTACGCTATTAGGGATTAAGCACCTGGTGGTCGCGGTGAACAAAATGGATCTCGTCGAGTTCAGCGAAGCGCGCTTCAATGAAATTCGTGAAGATTATCTGACCTTCGCCGAACAGCTGCCGGGCAAGCTTGATATCCGTTTCGTGCCGCTCTCGGCGCTGGAAGGGGATAACGTCGCCACCCAGAGTGATAAAATGCCGTGGTACAGCGGCCCGACGCTGCTGGAAGTGCTGGAAACCGTTGACATCCAGCGCGAGGTTGAAAGCCAGCCGCTGCGCTTCCCGGTGCAGTACGTGAACCGTCCGAACCTGGATTTCCGCGGTTTCTCCGGCACCGTCGCTTCCGGTACGGTCACCGTTGGCCAGCGCCTGAAGGTATTGCCGTCGGGCGTGGAGTCGAACGTGGCGCGTATTGTCACCTTTGACGGCGACCTGCCGCAGGCCGGGGCGGGGGAAGCGATCACTATCGTTCTGAAAGATGAAATCGACATCAGCCGCGGCGATTTGCTGGTTGACGCTGAAGCCTCGCTGCCTGCGGTACAAAGCGCCAGCATCGACGTCGTGTGGATGGCGGAACAGGCGCTGTCGCCGGGCCAGAGCTATGACATTAAAGTGGCTGGCAAGAAAACCCGCGCCCGCGTTGACGCTATCCGCTATCAGGTGGACATCAATAATCTGACCCAGCGTGAAGTCGAAACCCTGCCGCTGAACGGCATCGGGCTGGTGGAGCTGACCTTTGACGAGCCGCTGGTGCTCGATCCGTATCAGGACAACCCGGTGACCGGCGGGCTTATCTTTATCGATCGCCTGAGCAACGTGACGGTTGGCGCGGGAATGGTCAACGAACCGCACCTGCAGGCGCAGGCCCCGACGTCGCAGTACAGCGCGTTTGAACTGGAACTGAATCAATTGATTCGTAAACACTTCCCGCACTGGGACGCGCGCGATCTGCTGGGAGGCAAGTAATGGCCCGGCATGACGAAAACGTCGTCTGGCATGCGCATCCGGTGACCCGAGAGCAGCGCGAGCAGCACCATGGCCATCGCGGCGTGGTGCTGTGGTTTACCGGCCTCTCGGGGTCGGGTAAATCCACCGTCGCCGGGGCGCTGGAAGAGGCGCTGCACGAGCTTGGCGTAAGCACCTATTTGCTTGACGGCGATAATGTGCGTCACGGGCTGTGCAGCGATCTGGGATTCAGTGACGACGATCGCAAAGAGAACATTCGCCGCGTCGGTGAAGTGGCTAAGTTGATGGTCGATGCCGGGCTGGTTGTATTGACGGCATTTATATCTCCGCATCGTGCAGAACGGCAGATGGTGCGTGAGCGTTTGGGAGAGGGACGCTTTATCGAGGTCTTTGTCGATACCCCGTTAGCCATCTGTGAGACGCGGGATCCAAAAGGATTGTACAAGAAGGCGCGGGCAGGGGAGTTGCGCAATTTTACCGGTATTGATTCGGTCTATGAACCCCCGGAGAATGCTGAAATTCATCTGGATGGTGAACAATTGGTAACAAATTTGGTGCACCAACTATTAGACCTGCTTCGACAGAGCGATATTATCAGATCCTGAAAAGGCAACGGCATCGAGGGGTGCCGGTCGGCCGGTCAACAGGATTCGATATGCGCAATACCCAGAACCTCAGTATTATTCGTTCAGAACCGCCTCCGGCGGCCAGCGACGAGACCACCTGGTCTTTGTCGGGCGCCGCCGTGGGCTTTATTTCGTGGCTGCTGGCGCTGGGTATTCCCTTCCTCTTGTATGGCGGTAATACGCTCTTTTTCTTCCTCTACACCTGGCCTTTCTTCCTTGCCATTATGCCGGTCGCCGTGGTGGTCGGTATTGCGCTACATTCATTATTGGACGGCAAGCTGATTTACAGCGTTTGCGCGACGATTTTAACCGTCGGGCTGATGTTTGGTCTGCTGTTCCTCTGGCTGTTGGGATAGCCTTTTTGGGATGAATCAAGCCTGGGTATCCATCGCAAAAATGTGGTACAGTCCCCGCGTTACGCGGCATCGTCCGCGCGCCAGGGTAGAGTACTCCGGCGAGTTATGGGATGATGATGCCGTTTTTCAGGGGGCAGGATGGGTAAACTAACGCTGCTATTATTAGCTTTGCTGGTCTGGCTACAGTACTCGCTGTGGTTTGGCAAAAATGGTTTGCACGACTATAGCCGGGTTAATGACGATGTCTCCGCTCAGCAGGCCACTAACGCCAAATTAAAAGCGCGCAACGATCAGCTTTTCGCCGAAATTGACGATCTCAACGGCGGTCAGGAAGCGATCGAAGAACGCGCACGCAATGAACTCAGCATGACCCGCCCGGGCGAAACGTTCTATCGTCTGGTGCCGGATGCCTCAAAACGCAATCAGGGTTCTGCGCAGAATAATCGATAAACAAGCCCAGGATGACAATATGGCAGCCACTTTTCCGGGCGTTTGCGCCGTGGTGCCGGCAGCCGGTTTTGGCCGCCGTATGCAAACGGAGTGCCCGAAACAATATCTCTCAATCGGTAACAAAACGATTCTCGAACATTCGGTCGCCGCGCTGCTGGCGAACGAACGCGTTCAGCGGGTGGTGATCGCCGTCAGCCCCGGCGACGTCCGCTTTAGTCAACTTCCCTTAGCCCATCATCCGCAGGTCACCGTCGTTGACGGCGGCGCCGAGCGCGCCGATTCGGTACTGGCGGGGCTAAAAGCGTTAGCGGATGCGCAATGGGTGCTGGTTCATGATGCCGCGCGACCGTGCCTGCATCAGGACGATCTCTCGCGACTGCTGGCGCTGAGCGCGACAAGCCGCGTCGGCGGGATTCTTGCCGCGCCGGTGCGCGATACCATGAAGCGTGCCGAACCGGGCAAAACCGCGATCGCCCATACCGTTGAACGCAATGATTTATGGCATGCGCTGACGCCGCAATTTTTCCCGCGTGAACTGCTATTTGACTGCCTGACGCGCGCGCTGGATGAAGGCGCGACCATCACCGATGAAGCGTCGGCGCTGGAGTACTGCGGCTTCCATCCCGAATTGGTCGCCGGACGAGCTGATAATATTAAAGTAACGCGCCCGGAAGATCTGGCGCTGGCCGAATTTTACCTTACCCGTTCCCGACACCAGGAGAAGGCTTAATGCGAATTGGACACGGTTTTGACGTACACGCTTTTGGCGGTGAAGGGCCAATTATTATTGGCGGGGTACGTATTCCTTATGAGAAAGGGCTGCTCGCCCATTCCGATGGCGATGTCGCGCTACATGCGCTGACCGACGCGCTGCTAGGCGCCGCGGCGCTCGGCGACATCGGCAAACTGTTCCCGGATACCGATCCGGCCTTTAAAGGCGCGGATAGCCGGGAGCTGCTGCGTGAAGCGTGGCGGCGGATTCAGGCGAAGGGATATACCCTTGGCAACGTTGACGTCACCATCATCGCCCAGGCGCCAAAAATGCTGCCGCATATCCCGCAGATGCGCGTGTTTATCGCCGAAGATCTCGGCTGCCATATGGACGATGTCAATGTGAAAGCGACCACCACCGAGAAGCTTGGCTTCACCGGCCGTGGCGAAGGCATCGCCTGTGAAGCGGTGGCGCTGCTGCGTAAGGCTGCGCAATGATCGCCTTTGATGACTTAACATACCTGCACGGCAAGCCGCTGGGCCAGGGGCGGCTGAAGGCCAATCCGGAAGACTTTCTGGTGGTCGAAGACCTCGGTTTCGCCCCTGATGGCGAAGGCGAACATGTGCTGGTGCGGATTCTGAAAAATGGCTGCAACACCCGTTTTGTTGCCGATGCGCTGGCGAAATTCCTTAAAATCCATGCGCGCGAAGTGAGCTTTGCCGGGCAAAAGGATAAGCACGCGGTCACCGAACAGTGGCTGTGCGCCCGCGTGCCGGGCAAAGAGATGCCGGATCTGAGCAAGTTTCAGCTCGAAGGCTGCCAGGTGCTGGAGTATGCACGCCATAAGCGTAAGCTGCGTTTAGGCGCGCTGAAGGGCAACCAGTTCACGCTGATCCTGCGGGAAATCAGCGATCGCGACGATGTCGAAAAGCGCTTGCAGGCGATTGCCGACGGCGGCGTGCCGAACTATTTCGGCGCGCAACGCTTTGGTATCGGCGGCAGTAACCTGCAGGGCGCTTTGCGCTGGGCAGAGAGCGGCGAACCGGTGCGCGATCGCAATAAACGCAGTTTTTGGTTGTCGGCGGCTCGCAGCGCGTTGTTTAATCAGCAAGTTGCAATTAGATTAAAAAAAACGGAATTTAATCAGGTTGTTGATGGCGATGCGCTACAATTAGCGGGGCGCGGAAGCTGGTTTGTGGCAACCACCGAAGAGTTGGCGGAATTACAGGCGCGGGTCGATAACCGCGAACTGATGATTACCGCTGCGCTGCCGGGCAGCGGCGACTGGGGCAGCCAACGCGACGCGCTGGCCGCCGAGCAAGCCGCGATAGCCGAAGAAACGTCGCTACAGGCGCTGCTGGCGCGCGAGAAAGTTGAAGCCGCGCGCCGGGCGATGCTGCTGTATCCGCAGCAATTGTGCTGGAACTGGTGGGATGATGTCACTGTTGAACTGCGCTTCTGGCTGCCAGCGGGAAGTTTTGCCACCAGCGTGGTAAGGGAACTTATCAATACAACGGGTGACTATGCGAATATTGCTGAGTAACGATGACGGTATCCACGCGCCGGGGATCCAAACCCTGGCGAAGGCCTTACGCGAATTTGCCGAGGTCCAGGTCGTTGCACCCGATCGTAATCGCAGCGGCGCCTCAAATTCGCTCACGCTGGAATCTTCTCTACGCACGTTCACCTTTGAAAATGGCGATATCGCCGTCCAGATGGGCACGCCGACCGACTGCGTCTATCTCGGCGTTAACGCGCTGATGCGCCCGCGCCCGGATATTGTGGTCTCAGGAATCAACGCGGGCCCCAATCTTGGCGATGACGTCATTTATTCCGGCACCGTCGCGGCCGCGATGGAAGGCCGCCATCTTGGTTTTCCCGCCCTTGCCGTTTCGCTGAACGGCTATCAACATTACGATACCGCGGCGGCAGTGACGTGCACCATTCTGCGCGCGTTAAGCCGCGAGCCGCTGCGTACCGGGCGGATCCTCAACATCAACGTGCCGGATCTTCCCCTCGAGCAAATCAAAGGCATTCGCGTCACCCGCTGCGGCAACCGGCACCCGGCTGACCAGGTCATCCCGCAAAAAGATCCGCGCGGCAATACGCTGTACTGGATTGGCCCGCCGGGTGACAAGCGCGATGCCGGGCCGGGGACCGATTTTGCGGCGGTGGATGAAGGCTATGTTTCCGTAACGCCATTGCATGTCGATTTAACCGCTCATCAGGCACATGAGGTGGTAACCGATTGGTTAGAACGCGTCGGGGTTGATACGCAATGGTAAGTAAACGTGTTGAAAGTTTGTTGAATCAGCTACGCACTCAGGGCATCGTCGATGAGCGGGTCCTCGAGGCAATCGCGCAGGTTCCGCGCGAAAAATTCGTTGATGAAGCCTTTGAACATAAGGCGTGGGAAAACACCGCGCTGCCGATTGGCCAGGGGCAAACCATCTCGCAGCCTTATATGGTGGCGCGGATGACGGAGCTTCTGGAACTGACGCCGGACTCAAGGGTGCTGGAAATTGGCACCGGCTCCGGCTATCAGACGGCGATCCTGGCGCACCTCGTGCACCACGTCTGTTCGGTTGAGCGGATTAAGAGCCTGCAGTGGCAGGCGCGTCGGCGTCTTAAACAACTTGATTTACATAATGTTTCAACCCGTCATGGCGATGGATGGCAGGGTTGGCAGGCTCGCGCGCCTTTTGACGCGATTATCGTCACCGCCGCGCCGCCGGAAATTCCGGCCGCGCTGATGGCGCAGCTTGATGAAGGCGGCGTGCTGGTTTTGCCTGTCGGTGAAGAACATCAGTACCTGAAGCGGATCCGTCGCCGCGGCGGCGAATTTTTCATCGATACCGTCGAAGCCGTTCGCTTTGTTCCGCTCGTCAGAGGGGAACTGGCCTGAACCCGGATTATTCCAGGTTTTTTTTGCCTAAGTTTAGGCGTAGGGTGGACACATTTTTCAGTGTCCTGGCCGGGCGCTGCCCGGTAAGCAAGATATTGGCAGTTAACATATTCCTGGGGGATAAATGAGCGCGGGAAGCCCAAAATTTACCGTAAGCCGTATTGCGGCGTTGTCACTGGTTTCACTCTGGCTGGCCGGGTGTACAAATACCAATAATCCGCCTGCGCCGGTGAATTCGGCAAGCGGCGCTGCGTCCTCCAGCACCAATTCCGGGATGCTGATTACACCGCCATCCTCCGGCGCGCAGCAAGTTCCACCGGCTCAGCCGATTCAGCCGATGCAGACCCAGCCAATTCAGACCCAGCCGACCCAGGTTCAGCCGATGGCTCAGCAACCGGTGCAGACGGTGAACGGTAAGATTGTTTACAACCGTAAATATGGCGATATTCCGAAAGGCAGCTACACCGGCGGCAGCACCTATACCGTTAAGCGCGGCGATACCCTGTTCTATATCGCATGGGTCACCGGCAACGATTTCCGCGATCTTGCGGAACGCAACAACGTCCCGGCGCCGTACGCGCTGAACGTGGGCCAGGTGCTGCAGGTCGGCAACTCCGCAGGCCAGCCGATCACCGGCGAAAACCCGGTATCTCAGGCTAGCGCGCAAGCAAGCGGCGGTGCGACGGCCACCACAACTTCTGCACAAAAATCCACCGCAGTGGTTGCGTCACAACCGACTATTACGTATTCTGAATCTTCAGGTGAACAGAGTGCTACTAAGATGTTGCCGAATAATAAACCAGCAACGACCACGACAGTGGTCGCTCCGGTTACGGCGCCATCAACCGTTAGCACAACCCAACCGACTGCAAGCAGTACGTCTACCAGTTCGCCGATCTCATCATGGCGCTGGCCGACTGATGGCAAGGTTATCGAGAACTTTAGCGGCGCGGAAGGCGGCAATAAAGGTATCGACATTGCAGGCAGTAAAGGACAGGCTATTGTCGCGACCGCCGATGGGCGCGTCGTCTATGCCGGTAACGCACTGCGCGGTTACGGTAATCTTATTATCATCAAACACAACGATGATTACCTGAGTGCCTACGCTCATAACGATACCATGCTGGTTCGGGAGCAACAGGAAGTCAAAGCGGGGCAGAAAATCGCTACCATGGGTAGCACCGGAACCAGCTCAACAAGATTACATTTTGAAATTCGTTACAAGGGGAAATCCGTCAACCCGCTGCAGTACTTACCGCAGCGATAATTTGGCAAAGTACGGATAAGCGAAGCATCAGCTAACAGGCGCCAGGGCGGTGTCTACGTTCCTCTCGCAGAGAGGGCAGGGGAAATCGTCCAGGCGTCGTTTGTTGATGTGCCGTGGAAGGTGCTTTGCTCAGGGATCACGGGTAGGAGCCACCTTTATGAGTCAGAATACGCTGAAAGTTCATGATTTAAATGAAGACGCGGAATTTGATGAGAACGGAATGGAGGTTTTCGACGAGAAAGCCTTAGTAGAAGAGGAACCCAGTGATAGCGATCTGGCTGAGGAAGAGCTGCTGTCGCAAGGCGCCACCCAGCGCGTTCTCGATGCGACACAGCTGTATCTTGGTGAGATTGGTTATTCCCCGCTGCTGACGGCCGAAGAAGAAGTCTATTTCGCCCGTCGCGCACTACGTGGAGATGTTGCTTCACGCCGTCGCATGATTGAAAGTAACCTGCGTCTGGTGGTGAAGATTGCTCGTCGTTACAGCAATCGTGGTCTGGCGCTGCTGGATCTGATTGAAGAAGGTAACCTCGGCCTGATCCGCGCAGTTGAGAAGTTTGACCCGGAGCGTGGGTTCCGTTTTTCAACCTACGCCACCTGGTGGATCCGTCAAACGATTGAACGGGCGATTATGAACCAAACCCGTACCATTCGTTTACCTATCCATATTGTGAAAGAGCTGAACGTTTATCTGCGTACCGCGCGCGAGTTGTCGCATAAGCTGGACCACGAGCCAAGCGCCGAAGAGATAGCCGAACAGCTGGATAAACCGGTTGATGACGTTAGCCGTATGCTGCGTCTGAACGAGCGCATTACCTCAGTGGATACCCCGCTGGGCGGTGACTCAGAAAAAGCGCTGCTGGATATTCTGGCCGATGAAAAAGACAACGGCCCGGAAGACACCACGCAGGACGATGATATGAAACAGAGCATCGTCAAATGGCTGTTCGAACTGAACGCCAAACAGCGCGAAGTACTGGCTCGTCGTTTCGGGCTGCTGGGTTATGAATCCGCAACGCTTGAAGATGTGGGTCGTGAAATCGGCCTGACCCGCGAACGCGTTCGTCAGATTCAGGTGGAAGGCCTGCGCCGCCTGCGGGAGATCCTGCAGGGACAGGGGCTAAACATTCCGCGAATAAATCGTTTCCTCTCAAAAAGGCCCAATCCAGCGATTGGGCCTTTTCCTTTGCATTAACCGATACGGGTTTCCTGCAGGTGACGCCAGAGGATTTTTCCCTCAATGCGTTGAAATATCGCCGTGGACCAGCGCACGACTTCGCCTTGTTCCGGCAGGGTCTGGCTTTCGCGGTAGAGCACCGCGCCGCCGTCATGCCATTCGCTCAACACCTGCGCATTATCAACCACGATACTTAATCCCGGGCGGCTGCCGCCAGCGCTATGGAAAAAGCCGCTTACCGTCGGGTAATCCATCTTAGCGCCGCTGATAGGAACCATTGTAAACTCTTGTGCAAAACGGCTCATCAGCGCTTGTGCGCTACCTTCCTTCCGGCCCAGCCATTGTTCAATGATCACGTGGGCGTCGATAACTTCTTGGATCCATGGGTTCATGTTTTCTCCGGATTAAGCTGCAGGCAATGCAGGGGATTACTGTAAACCGCGTCTCAGGGGCGGATAAATGCGCTTTTCAGGGATATACTGTCTAAAAATTTTTGACAATAAGCCCTATTCAAATGCTAAACCTGCAGCGCGTTACCATGTTTGTCGCCGTTGTTGATGCCGGAAGCTTTACTGCCGCGGCGGCGGCGCTTGGGCAGACCAAAGCGGTGGTCAGTTTTAACGTTCGCCAGCTAGAGAGTGAACTGGGGGTGACGTTGCTGCTGCGTTCGACGCGCCGGTTAACGCTCACCGAAGCCGGGGCGGTGTTTTACCAGCGCGGCGTCGGGCTGTTGAAAGCCGCGGAGAATTTACAGGATGAGGTGCGCGCCAGCCACGCCGGGTTAAGTGGTGAACTGCGGATCACCACCACCCCGGAATATGGCGCCCAGGTGATTATCCCGGCACTGGCGGAATTTGCTCGTCGACATCCGGCGCTGCGGGTGCGTCACGTCTCATCGTCTTATCACGCGGATTTGATCTCTGAACGTTTTGATGTCGCGATACGCCTCGGGACCCTGGCCGATTCACGCTATCATGCGGCCCGGATTTCGCGTTTCGCCATCGTGCCCGTGGCCTCGCCGATTTGGCTGGATAAACATCCGCTGCGCACGCTTGCCGACCTGGCACAGGCGGAGTGGATAGTTAACGAGCGCCTGGCGACGCCGCTACGCTGGCAGCTCCTGACCGTCGAAGGGCAATCGATCGCTTTTGAAATTACGCAACCACCGCGGATCTCAGCCGATAGCGCACAAGCGTTAATGGGCTTCGCGCTGGCGGGAAGCGGGGTGGCGCTGCTCCCGGAGTGGCTGGTGGCCGAAGCTATCGCGCGGCAGGAGCTGGTGCGGGTAGTGCCAGAGTATATTTTTCCATCGCAGGGGGTATACGCCGTCTACCCGGACGCGCAGCATGTGCCAACCAAGGTCCGGGCATTTATCGATTTTCTGCGCGAACGAAGCGCTTAATCCGCGTTTTTACTTTCCATCATTTTCAGCACCAGCCGGGAAAAATGCGCGCGCTCCTCTTCGTTAAGGCGGCTCAAAAATTCTTCATCGACCCGATTGCCTTGCGGCATGGAATTTGCCAGCAGCGCCTGCCCTTCATTCGTCAGATAGACAAAGCGGCGACGTTTATCGCTCGGATCGTGTTCGCGGCGTACCAGCCCGCGTTTCTCCATCCGGCTAAGCATCTCCGCCAGCGTCGCTTTCGTGCTGACGGCCGCTTCGATAAGCGCCACCTGCTCGATACCAGGATGTTCGGCGACCGAGCGCATCACCGCGTATTGCGGCTTGGTCAGTTCCGGTAATTCATGCTGCCAGCGCGCGGTATGCTGTTGAAAAAGCTGGCGTAGAAGGTGGAACGCCTCGTTACGTAACTCCATGGACACTCCGTCACAAAAATATCACCTTTATGATAGCCGTATTTTCGGCTTCTTTTCACATCTCATTTTTTTGATTATTGATGCGATCGTGTACGAACGATATTGAGATCCCCTAAGAATGAGCGTAGTTTTAATACAAAGGTTCGTATACGAACAATATATGAGGTAGCGAATGAAACTGATTATTGGGATGACCGGGGCGACCGGCGCGCCGTTAGGCGTCGCGCTGTTACAGGCGCTGAATGAAATGCCGGATGTGGAAACGCATCTGGTCATGTCGAAATGGGCAAAAACCACCATTGAGCTGGAAACGTCCTATAGCGCTCGTGAAGTCGCCGCGCTGGCGGATTTCTGCCATAGCCCTGCGGATCAGGCCGCGACCATCTCATCAGGATCGTTTCGTACCGACGGCATGATTGTTATCCCCTGCAGCATGAAAACGCTGGCGGGTATTCGCGCTGGCTATGCGGAAGGGTTAGTCGGCCGCGCGGCGGACGTGGTGCTGAAAGAGGGGCGCAAGCTGGTTCTGGTGCCGCGTGAAATGCCCCTGAGCACCATTCATCTGGAGAACATGCTGGCGCTGTCGCGCATGGGCGTGGCGATGGTGCCGCCCATGCCTGCCTATTACAACCACCCGGAAACGGTAGAGGATATCACCAACCATATCGTGACCCGGGTGCTGGATCAGTTTGGTCTCGAATACCACAAAGCGCGTCGCTGGAACGGCTTACGCGCGGTCGGGAATTTATCACAGGAGAATTAGTCATGGCTTTTGATGATTTACGCAGCTTTTTGCAGGCGCTGGATGAGCAGGGGCAACTGCTAAAAATTAGCGAAGAGGTGAATGCCGAGCCGGACCTCGCCGCTGCCGCTAACGCCACTGGGCGCATCGGCGACGGCGCGCCGGCGCTATGGTTCGATAACATTCGCGGCTTTACCGACGCCCGTGTCGCCATGAACACCATCGGTTCCTGGCAAAACCACGCGATTTCGCTGGGGCTGCCGCCAAACACGCCGGTGAAAAAGCAGATTGATGAATTTATTCGCCGCTGGGATAAATTCCCGGTAACGCCGGAGCGTCGCGCCAATCCGGCGTGGGCGGAAAACACCGTTGATGGCGACGATATCAACCTGTTCGATATTCTGCCGCTGTTCCGCCTGAACGATGGCGACGGTGGTTTCTATCTCGACAAAGCCTGTGTGGTTTCGCGCGATCCGCTTGACCCGGACAACTTCGGCAAGCAGAACGTCGGTATTTACCGGATGGAAGTGAAAGGCAAGCGCAAGCTGGGCCTGCAGCCGGTACCGATGCACGATATCGCGCTGCATCTGCATAAAGCGGAAGAGCGCGGTGAGGATCTGCCCATTGCCATCACCCTGGGTAACGATCCGATTATTACCCTGATGGGCGCCACGCCGCTGAAATATGATCAGTCAGAATATGAGATGGCGGGCGCGCTGCGCGAAAGCCCGTATCCCATCGCCACCGCGCCGCTGACAGGCTTTGACGTTCCCTGGGGCTCAGAGGTTATCCTTGAAGGGGTGATTGAAGGGCGCAAGCGTGAAATCGAAGGGCCGTTCGGCGAGTTCACCGGCCACTACTCAGGCGGCCGCAATATGACGGTGGTGCGTATCGATAAAGTCTCTTATCGCACAAAACCGATTTTTGAATCGTTGTATCTCGGAATGCCGTGGACCGAAATCGACTATCTGATGGGCCCGGCGACCTGCGTGCCGCTGTACCAGCAGCTGAAGGCGGAGTTCCCGGAAGTGCAGGCGGTCAACGCCATGTACACCCATGGTCTGCTGGCGATTATCTCCACCAAAAAACGCTACGGCGGTTTTGCCCGCGCGGTGGGATTACGGGCGATGACTACCCCGCACGGCCTCGGTTACGTGAAAATGGTGATTATGGTCGATGAAGATGTCGATCCGTTCAACCTGCCGCAGGTGATGTGGGCGCTCTCCTCGAAGGTCAACCCGGCGGGCGACCTGGTACAGTTGCCGAACATGTCGGTGCTGGAGCTTGACCCTGGTTCCAGTCCGGCGGGGATCACCGACAAACTGATTATCGACGCCACCACCCCGGTTGCGCCTGACCTTCGCGGTCACTACAGCCAGCCGGTTCAGGATTTACCGGAAACCAAAGCCTGGGCTGAAAAACTGACCGCCATGTTGGCCAACCGTAAATAAGGAGAAGAAGATGATTTGTCCACGTTGTGCTGATGAACAGATTGAAGTGATGGCGACGTCGCCGGTAAAAGGGGTGTGGATCGTTTACCAGTGTCAGCACTGCCTCTATACCTGGCGTAATACCGAACCGCTGCGTCGTACCAGCCGAGAACATTATCCGGAAGCGTTCCGCATGACGCAGAAAGATATTGATGAAGCGCCACAGGTGCCGCATATTCCACCGCTGTTGGCGGAAGATAAGCGTTAAATCACTGGCCCGGATATTCCGGGCCTTTTTATTTAGAATTAAAGGGCGTGACAACTATTTTCAATTAGATTATAACTAGTGACTTAATCATTAAGGATTATAATTCACATCTTGTCAGCTATCATTACTCATTTCTGCTTCTCTCTGGGTGTTTTTTAAACAGTCAACCCTCCATAAGTTTTTAATTAAATGCATCCAATTTGAATCAGTCTGTAAATATCTTGTAGTCTAAATATGGACTCGATGGGGTATTTTAAAATACATATTGACGTCCATTTTTTCTAAACGAGTTAATAAACATTATCACTGAACGTGCATTATTTAATGGGCGTTTGTTGATAATGCTTTTCGGTTGTCATTTTGACAACAATTAATAATTGCGATGTTTATTATTTTTATTGGGATATTAAAGAATGAAACTTACTAAAATCGGCGCAGCTCTGGTTCTGACTTTTGGCATGAGCGCGGCAGCGATGGCATCTAACACCATTACCTTTAACGGTGAAGTGCTGGAGACGGGTTGCAACATCACTGTTGATGGCGGTACTCCGGATGCAACCGTTGAACTGGGCAGCGTGGCAGCAACTGATTTGGTAGCAAAAGGTGACCTCGGCGCGCCGAAACAGTTCGTTTTTAATCTGGACCAGTGCCCGACTGCGTCCAATGTCAATATTGTCTTCTCTGCGCCGGTTGACCCGGTGGCTGGTGATGACTCGTACTTCGCGAATACTGCCTCTGGGGTTGGCGTCACTGCTGCACAAAACGTTGCCGTTCAACTGAAGCAAGGCGGTTCTAATGGCACCATCGTGAAGAACAATGCA
>OGEH01000829.1_pt1 | contig 16643 bp, 21 predicted proteins | sample 1570681 | NCBI WGS metagenome assembly OGEH01 (sample SAMEA2582126, study PRJEB24529) | metagenome | biome: Human gut stool | place: China | collected 2011 | reverse complement strand
AAGCAGCGTATAAGTCAGTCCTGTCTCAAGAGAGATTTTTTTATCCACGTCTACTCCTGCCACAACCCCAATTAATAATTTTCGCCAACGGCGAATAAATCCTCCCGCTCGCGCGTTTACTCTTCAGTACCGACAACGCGATGCTTTATCGCGTCTCCCGCTCACCTGGAGGCCACCATGAACGCACGAATTTCTCCCATCAGGCGCTTAGTCGTTCCGGCGCTGCTATTTTTGTTATATACCCCGGCGGCGTTGGCCATGGGCGATAACAGCCCGGGCAAACAAACCCCGGATTGCCCGAGCGGTCAGGCCTACGACAGCGTGAGCCAAAAATGCGTTCCGCAAAAAACCAGCAGCCTTAGCGATGAAGATAAAACCAATTATGCCTGGCATCTGGCGAAAAAAGGGGAATATCAGGCCGCGCTTAATCTGCTGGATACGCTGCACAACGCCAATACGCCTGAGGCGTGGAACTATCGCGGCTACGCCACGCGTAAGCTCGGGAGAACCGATGAAGGAATTGGCTATTATCAGCGGGCGCTGGCGCTGAAACCGGACTACGCGAAAGCCCGCGAATACCTTGGCGAGGCGTGGATGGTTAAAGGACGCCCCGATCTGGCTAAGCAGCAGCTGGCGGCGATTGCCGGCATTTGCGGCCAAAGCTGCGAAGAGTACCGCGATCTTCAGTCGGCAATAAACGGACACCCTGAATCCTGATAGTCGTGATTCGCCAGAATCAATAAGGATAAGAACATCGCTAACCGTATCGTTGATAGCCAACTTGCCGCCCATCTTTCTCGCCTGTGGCGCTACGGCCTCGTACTCTCGCACAACCGCGACGTCGCCGAGGAGCTGGTGCAGGCCACCTGCCTTCGCGCGCTCGAAAAGAGCGCGCAGTTTACCCCCGGCACCCGCATCGACAGGTGGCTATTCTCCATTTTGCACTCAATCTGGATTTCAGAGCTGCGCGCCCGCCAGGTTCGCCTCGGCCAGGGGGTTGTCGAGTGTGAGGAGCTGGCCGCCCCCGAGCCGGGCGAACAGGACGATACGCGGTGGCGCTATCGGCAACTTATGCTGCGGGTTAATCAACTGCCCGAGGCGCAGCGTAATGCCGTCTTTTTGGTGTATGTCGAGGGGTTTAGTTATCAGGAAGCCGCCGAGACGCTATCGGTACCTATTGGCACCATTATGAGTCGGCTGGCCGCCGCGCGGGAAACACTGGCCAAAACGCCGGCGATTTCGCCCCCGGCGCAGGAGAAACGCTCATGAACCCTATTCGCTTTTCCCCACCCTGGCAGGACGAGGCCATTGTCGCCTGGCTTGATGGCGAAATGTGCGCGGAGGACGCCCGCCGTTTTAGCGAAACCTTTGCCCGCGACCCGCATCTCGCCAGCCGCACCGCCAGGTTAATGAATAATCATCAGCCTTATCAACATGCTTTCGCCGCCCTGCTTGATGAAGCGCCCGTGGCGCGGATGCAGGCGAAACTGGCGCCCTACCTCACCGGGCCGAAAAGTAAAGCGCAAAATCAGGCGCGCTTCAGCCGTCGCGCGCTGATTGCCGCCTCATTGGGCCTGTTGGTTATCGGTAGCGCAGCAAGTTATTTCTGGCGGCCTGAGCCGCAGGAAGACGATGACGAGAATATTCGCCGTCTTGAAGCCCAGTACATGTCGCTATATAGCGCGGAAACCGTGGCCGATGTTGATAATTCACCCGCGATGCTCGACCGTGGCCTGCGTCGTTCGGCGCAGGATACAGGACTGTTGCTAGAACGACGCCAGCTCGCCTTGCCTGAGGCGGAGCTGAAAATGGTCCGTATGCTGCGCTACGAAAGTACCTCGATCACGCAAATCCTCTGGCTGCATACCGGTTACGGCCCGGTCGCGCTTTGTATTTCACCCGCCGCCCGGCAATCCGCCTCACCGCCGCAAAATGAGCAGCGTCAGGGCATGAACCTGCGCTGGTGGCGCCACGGCGGCTACCAGTTTGCGCTGATCGGCCGTATGCCGGCGCCCGTGCTCAACGATGCGGCGCACACCCTGCGGCAGGCGATAGTTTAAGCCTTCGCCTGCGGCACCCACACCAGTTTGTTTACCGCAAAACCGAGCTCAGCGGCCAGGGCAAGGTACTGCTGTCGAATGTGGGACGGAATATCCGGGGTGCGCGAAAGCAGCCATAAATAGTCGCGGTTTGGACCGCTCACCAGCGCGTACTGGTAGTCCTCGTCGAGCGCGATCACGTTATATCCGCCATAGAAGGGGCCGAAGAAAGAGACTTTCAGCGCTGCCGTGGTGGAAGCGCCGGTGAAATAGGCTTTGCCCTCGCTCTCGCGCCAGCGTTTGTTGCGCGGGTCAAATCCTCGGTTGAGTACGCGAATGCCGCCGTCGTCACGCATACTGTAGGTTGCCGTCACCTGCTCCAGACCTCGTTCAAAACGGTTTTCCAGACGCGCGACTTCATACCAGCGCCCCAGATAACGGCTGGGGTCAAAATGGTTTATCGGTTTTACCCCGCGAGGCGGCGTTGGGGTTTTACAGGCGACCAACGCCCGCGATACCGCAACCCCGGTCAGAATTGGCCATAGTTTCATCGCATATCCTCCTTTTTCTCTTTCCTGGCAGACAAGTATAACCCCGCGCAGAGAGCATTCGTCGTTTTTCAGAGAGATTTACCGCCTTGTCTGTACAAGAAACATAAAAACAAAAAAACATATATATCAATCACATGAGTAAAACCCCATTCACTAACCGCTAATTTGTACAAATTATTCCATAGAAATTTGTACAACTTTCCTCTGAGCGTCTATAGTTGACGGGTAGCTCGATTTTACGCGCGCGCTCGGGTCAGCAGTCTGCGCCAACGCCGCGGTTATTTTGAGGTGGTTCCTGTTTTACCGTTGCCTGTCCGCAATGTTTTGGCGTAAACGATGTGCAAATCGTTTACGCCAGCGGCTTTTATTTATCGCGTGGGAGATTCAGGCTTATGCATATCAAAAATACGATCCCTGTGCAGTTTATAGCTAACTGCGCATTGCTGAAAAACATAGAAAATAGCTTATTACAGGAAAATAAAACCGTTGACGATCTTCAATTAATTAGTGAGATTAATCAACGGTTACAAATAGAAAGTAATGAAATACTTGCTGATATCTATTTACAGGCGCTGGATATTCTGTGCTGTGGTATTCGTCATTAATTCGTCCATCCGCTTCGTGGAGACCAAAATGTTCAGTAAACACACGCACATTTGTTCCGAACGCTATGACCTGTGGATTGACAACCACTTTCTGATGAGTGGTATCAGCCTTATTCTGCGCACGCTGCCAGAAAGTTGCTTTCGCAAAAAGCATGTTTTCTTTACCAGCGATAGCTATTTCTCGGTGTTGCAACACAAATACAATCGTCGGGAAACGATTTTTATTTTATTAACCGAAGGCAACGATCTTAATTTCCTTAGCGAACTGCCAATGTTACGCATCCCCGCCAGATCGACCCCTGCTGAATTAAAAACATTTCTCAATCAACCGACCCGTTATTATAAATCGCATACTTCTCCTGGCGAACTGATACAGTTTACCGAGCGAGAAAAGAAGGTCATTCAGCTCATCAGTAATGGCGAAGCCATTGCCAGTATTGGTCGCTCGCTAAACTTGCATATTAAGACAATTTATCAAATCCGTTTGAATCTGATAAAAAAACTGGGCTGCAGCGGCAGGACCGATTTCTTTAATATCAGCCGTAGCGAAACATTTAAGTCCTGGAGTCAAATCCATCTGTGAGCACGCGCGACGTAAGCAAACAGCAACCTGCCTCACTTGCAAGGCAGGTTTTTTTATTAGTTACCGTGGAAGTGAATACTAAAGCCCTGTTCCTGCCAGTGGCTCAGCAGCTCCAGTTGCAGCGGCGAGGCGGGGCGCCCGGTCCAGACGAAAATATGTTGTCCAGGAAACAGCTCCGGGCGGGGAGATTCTAACGGTTCCGCCAGCACGTTAACATGCCAACCGCGTTGCGAAAGACGCCAGGCTTCCAGCCATAGGCCGGTGCGGTCTTCATTCCCCCACCCCACCAGCAGCGTCTCCTTGCCATTTTTTTTACGCGATTCCGCTAAAAACAGCGCCACGCAATCAATCAATATGCCATCCAACATGCTGCTGATGACCATTGAAGTGTTTTGATCGAGCTTCAGCCGCTGGCGCACCGGCGCGAACAGGCTATCAAGCAGGGGGTCGACGGGATGCTGATGGCTTAATGCGGTGATTTTGGCGCGGATTTTTGCCGGCTGCATATAGCGCAGGATACTCATCATCTCTTCCTGCAACTGTGCGGATTCGTCACGGGCGGCAGGTAGCTGGCCTTCCAGCAGCGCTTTAACCTTGCCCACTGAAACGCCACGTTCTATCCAGCGCTTAATTTCTTCGATTCGCTGAATATCTTCTTCATCAAACTGACGGTGCCCGCCTTCGCTACGCTGCGGTTTCAGCAAACCGTAACGCCGCTGCCAGGCTCGAAGGGTGACCGGATTGATTCCGCAACGCTCGGCTACTTCACCGATACTGTAAAAAGCCATAAGCCGCCTTATCTCAACCTGATACTTTAGCGCCTAAACTAACGAATTTAGGCATACTGTACAACTCTCTTTTCTTGTACAGATAAAGATATCAGGTTGCAGCTCACAGCGTGCGGGAAAAAGGATGAAAGTATGTTTACGCTATCCCAGGAGGGATCATATTTTCCCCGGCCAGGCGATAGCCGGCAGACCGCCCAGTCGCGGGCTGGCAAACAGATTTCCCTGGAAATGAGAAATACCCGCCGCCTCCAGCCACATCCACTCCTCCGCCTGCTCAACGCCAACCACCGATACGGCAATTTCCAGCGAGTGGCAGCATTTAATAATCGCCTGCACGATAGCCTGACGCGGCCCGTCACGATGGATGTTGCGGATCAGCTGTTGGTCAATTTTAATTCGATCCGGTTGATATTGCGCCAGCAGCGATAGCCCGGCAAAACCAGCGCCAAAGTGATCGATAGCGACGCGTATTCCCGCCCCCTTCAATTTGCGTACGGCATCGGTAAACTCATCCATTCGCGAAATCACTTCACGCTCGGTGAATTCAACAATAATTTGTTCCGGAATCAAATCGTTGCGCTGAATTTCCGTTAGCAGGAATGGCACCGCATCCGCCACTTTCACCAGCGTCATCGGCAGTAGATTGATGGTCAGCGTACGTTCACGCAGGCCTAACTTACCGGCAATGGCCAGCGCAACCCGTTTACTTTGCAGATCCGCGACGTAAATCTCATCGCCTGACAAACCGGCAAAATAGGCTGCGGGCGGTTCTCCGTCAACGGTACGCAGCAGCGCTTCCCAGGAGATTATTTCGCAGGCAAAGGGGTCAACCACCGGCTGAAAAGCAAAACAGCATGATTCAGCGCCGTCGATACAAGGTACGGCCGGATAAAACGTGCTCTCATCAGCAGTAAAATCCCAGCTATCAGCTGCCGGAATTTCATAATAATTCTCTTTTTCCGTCGCTTCGACAAAGGTACGGAAAAAATGCAGCGCCCTGTCGTCGTAAGTCAGTTGATATTTTGTCGTCCCCTTATCCAGCACGTTCTGTAGTACCGCGTCGCGATCGTGTTCCCTTAAATCAAACAGCTCCATGCCGACCTTACCAAAGCGGCGAGCCGGCGCGTAATCGCACAGAAGCTCAACCAGATTGTAATGACGCGGGTCGGCGCAAATATGTCGATAGATTTGCTGTACGTTTTCTTCCGGTCCTTCAATGAGTTGGAAAAAATGCGTACCGTTAAAAAGTAAAAGACCGGTGACATCCGCCTGACCATTTCTCTCGTTAGCCGCAGCAACCATCGACTCGAGCGATTTGAATGAGACATCGTCGCAGATATGGCTGCGATAAATGATGGTGGTGAGCATAGCGGTTCCAGATGAGAGGTATAAGCATTCACAGTAGCAGTTACTGTTCGATACGTCTTGCGAAACAAGTATTTATATTAACAAAAATTGAACACACAACGCCGCCAGGCCGCATAATCTTGTACAATCCGTCACGCTTAAAACCCTCATTGCAATTTTACACAAAATAAAAAAACAACAAATTTATCAATAATTTTCAATCAACTATACTCCAGGCACGATTTATTGCGCAATACGCTATGTACAAGTTACAAATTATTGTATAAGTTTACTCACAGTTAACAGATGAGTGAAATTAAAGGAGCGCATATGCAGCAGAATGGTTACATTCCAGATACAGCGAACGCGATAGCCCAGTATTTCAACAAAGCATCGTTACCTTCTCAGCAGGAGACGCTGGGCGAAATCGTGATGGACATTCTCACCGAAGGGCGGCATTTAAACCGCAAAGCGCTTTGCACCAAGTTACTGAGCCGTCTTGACGTCGCACGAGCCCCGGAAGAAGAAAATCATTATCAAACGTTGATTGGCCTGCTGTTTGAGCGTCAGGAGTAAACGCTGACTGTCGGCCTGCACCTGACCGGGCCTACAGGAACAACCTGGCATGCAGAGGGACGATGATGAAAAGCAGTCAATCAGATCGGGTTAGCGATGAGATTATTGGCGATGCAGTTTTATCTCTTCTTAAAACAAACCGGCCAATTAATATTCCGACGCTGCTAGTCAAACTTCGGTTAATGCAGGCAGCGGAAACGAACCGCCAGCGAAGGAATGCAATTATTGCCGTTATCGATGAAATTAGCGTCAGACTCACGACGCGCGGTAATCACGCGCCGGTCATTAAAAAGATTAACGGCCAGTGGGAAAACAGAGCCGTTGTTGTGGATAGTAACGTCGAACCGACGGGCAAAAAAATACACTGATCCCCGAACAAGTTTACTAAACAAGTGAGAATATGATGAGACAGACTATGCATCAGCAATCAGATATTTACGCAGGACTGCAGGATACAGCGCTCTCAGAATATTTCCGCAGCGCCGGAGATAAATTAGTCGATGAATCTGCGGTAATGTCGCTGGCAATCGACAGTATCCTCAGCTCAGATGGACATCTGAGCAATAAGGCGCTTATTTTATGGTTGATCAATGCGCTGGAAACCACCGATAACGTGGTTACCGCGGATGTAATTCGCAAGACGCTGGAAATTGTCGTCGGCTATACGATGGATGATATTTAAAGCTGTCAGTCCGAATAAAAAAACCTCGCCGGCGCGAGGTTTTTTCTATCAATAGCAAATTAATGCGCGTTAACCACTACCCACATAGGGCCCTGACCAACAGCATAACGCCCTTTCTCTTTTAACAGCCCCTGCTCGCCGGCAATTTCATAAACCGCGATATGATGCGATTTCTGCCCCGCGGCAATCAAATACTTACCGCTATGATCGAGATTAAAGCCGCGCGGCTGGGTCTCGGTAGGCTGATAGCCTTCCACCGCCAGCACGCTACCATCTTCCGAAACGCTGAACACCGTGATGATGCTGGCGGTACGATCGCAGGCATAAAGATGACGGCCATCCGGCGTAATATGGATATCCGCAGCCCAACGCACGCCGGTAAAATCTGGCGGCATCATATCCAGCGTCTGTACGCACTCAATTTTCCCGTGCGGATCTTTAAGCTCCCACACGTCAACGGAGCTGTTCAGTTCATTCACACAGTAGCCATACTGCTGGTTCGGATGGAACACCATATGCCGCGGACCGGCGCCTTCCACGGTAGTAACTTCCGCCGGCTCCTGCGCGGCCAGATAGCCGTCATCGCTCAGATTAAACAGGCAAATACGATCCTGCTTCAGCGCCGGTACCCATAGCGTGCGGTTGTCCGGTGAAATATTGGCCGAGTGGCAGCCCTCCAGCCCCTCGACGACGGTGACCGTTTCGCCCGGCAGGCCGTCAATCAATGGCGTCACGCTCACGCAGCCCTGATTGTAGGAAGCGCTGAAAACAAAACGGCCCTGATGGTCGGTGGAGATATGCGTCGGGCTACCCGGCAGCGCGGCTTCGCCGGCGAAAGTCAGCGCGCCATTATCTGGCGCAATGCGGTAAGCCAGGACGCGAAACTCCGGACGCACGCCGACATAGAGATACTCTTTGTTCGGGCTTACCACCATCGGCTGCACCTGGCCCGGGGCATCAACAACCTGAACCAATGTCAGATTTCCCTCAGCATTGAGGCTCCAGACGTGAATCTGATGGCTCTCCGGGCTGGCGGTATATACGGTTTGTTTCATGACTACTCCTTTCCTCACTGCTCGTGAAACTGCTCGTGGACATCGTTATACATTTCATCCGGCGCGCGGCGCAACGATGAATGGTATAGACGCTTTTAACGGTAGATGCTGAAAAATTTGCCCCTGAGACGAAGCCGTGTACCATCATGGCAGACCCTTTTTCACCATTTACCGGAACCAACACATGACCTCACGCGTGATCGCCCTCGATTTAGACGGCACCCTACTGACCTCGAAAAAAACGATTCTTCCGGCGTCGCTCGATGCGCTGGCTCGCGCCCGGGAGGCTGGATATCAGGTGATCGTCGTAACCGGCCGACATCACGTCGCTATCCATCCTTTTTATCAGGCACTGGCTCTCGATACACCTGCAATTTGTTGTAATGGTACCTATTTGTATGATTATCATGCAAAAAAGGTTCTCGAAGCCGATCCGATGCCGGTGGATAAGGCCCTCAGCCTCACCAACATGCTCGCCGAACACGATATTCACGGTCTGATGTACGTCGATGACGCCATGCTTTATGAACATCCGACCGGCCATGTGATCCGCACCACTAACTGGGCGCAGTCGCTGCCGGTTGAACAGCGCCCGGTTTTCACCCAGGTGGATTCTCTGGCGCAGGCGGCGCGTGAAGTACAAGCGGTATGGAAATTCGCCCTCACCGATGAAAATATCCCGAAACTACAGGCCTTCGCGCAGACCGTCGGCCAGAAGCTGGGCCTGGAATGTGAATGGTCGTGGCACGATCAGGTGGATATTGCCCGCGCCGGCAATAGCAAAGGCAAGCGCCTGGCGCAGTGGGTCGCCGCGCAAGGATTATCCATGCAGGACGTTATCGCCTTTGGCGATAACTACAACGACCTCAGCATGCTGGAAGCCGTCGGGACCGGCGTGGCGATGGGTAACGCGGTTGAAGAAGTCAAAGCGCGGGCCAACGTGGTGATCGGCGAAAACGAAACCACCAGCATCGCCGACTTTATCAATCGTAACCTGCTGTAATCAGGCCGCGATCGATACGCTCTTAATTTGCGCATACAGCCACTGACCTGGGGTGATGCCCAGGTCATCCCGCGCCCACGGGCTAATTCGCGCCCATAGCGTTTTGCCGCTGACCGTAAGCTGTACCTCGATCTGGCCCTTGGTTTCCACACAGCTAACGACCTGCGCGCGCAGAATATTCCGGATACTGGTTTGTCGCGGATGCTCCAGCACCAGCGACACATCCGACGCCTGAATACGAATACGCGCCGCTTCGCCCGGCTCCCGCGCCAGCTGATTAACCCATAGTTGCTGATCGCCCAGCGCCAGCGCAGTCATTGCATATTGCGGATGCTGCGCGATCACCGAGACGTTAAGAATCGTGCTCTGCTGCTCCTGGGGCAGCCACGGATGCATCACGCTGCTGCTCCACACCGTTTCGAGATCGCCAAACGCCTTCACTTTTCCCGCTTCCAGCACCAGCACGTTATCGGCCAGGTGCTGAATTTCATCCAGCGAGTGGCTGACATACAGCATCGGGATATGGATCTCGCGCGCCAGCCGCTGTAAATAGGGGAGTAATTCGCGCTTTCGCGGAATATCCAGCGAGGCCAGCGGCTCATCCAGCAGCAGCAATTCCGGCGCGGTCAACAGGGCGCGGCCAATCGCCACCCGCTGTTTTTCCCCGCCGGACAAACTACCGGGCAGCCGTTCCAGCAGGTGCTCAATGCCCAATAACGCCACCAGCTTATCAAATTGCGCGGCCATGCTTTTGGCCATCCCATATTTCAGGTTGCCGCGCACTTTATAGTGCGGAAACAGCCGCGCGTCCTGAAACACATAACCGATACGCCGCTTCTCCGGCGCCAGGCAGATGCGCTGTCGCGCGTCATTGAACACCCGGCCATTGAGCACAATGCGCCCCTGCTGCGGCTGCGTTAGCCCGCTGATAGCATTAATCAGCGAGGTTTTTCCCGCGCCTGAGACGCCGAAAATAGCGGTAATGCCGCTGGCGGGAAGGGTTTCATGCACTTCGAGGCAGTGGTTGCCCAACGTCTGGCTAAAATCGAGCTCCAGCATAGTTATTTTCCCATCCGCTTACGGCTAAGGCGCGCCAGCCATTCAGACACCAGCAACGATACCAGCGCCAGAACAATAGAGATGATGCATAACCGCGCGGCGGCGCCTTCGCTGCCGGGCGTTTGAATCAGGGTATACATCGCGGAAGGAATGGTGCGCGTTTCGCCAGGAATGTTTGAGACAAAGGTGATCGTCGCGCCAAACTCTCCCAGCGAACGGGCGAAAGCCAGCACCGTACCGACAATAATGCCCGGCAGGGTCAACGGCAGCGTGATGGTGAAAAATACCCGCCAGCGATTAGCCCCCAGGGTGCGCGCCGCCTGTTCAAGCTTCACGTCCACCCCTTCAAGCGCGAGGCGTATCGCCCGCACCATCAGCGGGAATGACATTACCGCCGCCGCTAGCACCGCCCCCCGCCAGCTGAAGGCGAAGGTCAGACCAAACCAGTCGTATAACCAACTGCCGATAAAGCCGCGTCGCCCCATGGAAATCAGCAACAGATAGCCGACCACCACCGGCGGCAGCACCAGCGGTAAATGTATAATGCTATCGAGTAACGCTTTGCCGGGAAAATGGCGGCGCACCAGCAGCCAGGCGAAAAAGATCCCAAAAGGTAAGCTGCAAACCACCGCCAGGGATGAAACTTTCAGGCTCAGCAGTACCGCCTGCCATTCGGGATCGCTTAAAATCATTGCTGTGTGGTGAATCCGTAACGTTTAAAGATAGCCGAGGCTTCCGGGCCTTTGAGGTAGTCATAAAACGCGGTTACGGTAGCATTTTTATGCCCATCAACGATAGCCAGCGGATACTCGACTTTTTTGTGCGAATCCTCCGGGAAGGTGCCCACCACTTTGACCCCCTTGCTGGCGACGGCATCAGAGCCGTAGACGATGCCCAGCGGCGCTTCGTTGCGCTCCACCAGCGCCAGCGCGCCGCGCACGTCTTCTGCCGGCGCGAGCTTCGGCGACAGCGTCTCCCAGGCCCCCAGTTTCTGCAGAGCTTCTTTCGCGTAGATCCCCGCCGGTACGTGATCCGGATCGCCGACCGCCAGACGCCCGCCTTGCAGCAGGCTGGCCCAGTCGGTTTTATCATTAATGGTGATATCGCTGCGATCGCTGGCTTTCGGCGCGACCACCACCATGCTATTGCCCAGCAGCGTGGTGCGGGTTGCCTTATCGATTGTTTTTTTGTCTACGGCATAGTCCATCCATTTCTGGTCCGCAGAAATAAACAGATCGGCGGGCGCGCCGGCTTCAATCTGGCGCGCCAGCGTGGAGGAAGAAGCAAAGGAAGAGACCACTTCAACACGGTGCGCTTTTTTATAGGCTTGCGCGATATCCTGCATAGCGTTGGTTAACGACGCCGCGGCAAAAACGGTAATTTTGCCGTCCTGCGCCAGCGCATGACCAGAAACGCAGAGCGTTAAAGCCGCTCCGGTCAGAAAACGCGACCATTGACCTGCCATTGGAAACTCCTGTGTGTTCGTTATGTAGCGAATAATATAACGACTATACTCAGGATTTCCCAGCGCGATTTAGGGGTAATCAGGATAGGTACAAAAGAAAACGCCCGGCGAGCCGGGCGTTGGGGAATCAGTGATTTTGCTGGCTGCTGTCTTTATGACCGACGCCGGAGAAAATGTTGAACACTTCGCCGAGACCGTAAATCAGACCGAGGATGACCGCCATCACCACAGGTACCATGACGACAGCAAATACCAGACTTTTCAACAGCTCTAACATGGTTGGCTCCAGATAGTACGAATACTTCATTGTAACCATTTCAGCCGGAAAAACACGCCCCATTTGTGCGGTGCCTCACCGCCGCTGCGGCAGATGGCTGTTGCAAGATGGACGCTATCGTTCACAATACGCTTTTTACGTCAGGAATTGATTATGCAGGCCGAAATCCTTCTTACCCTTAAGCTTCAACAGCGCCTGTTCGCCGATCCCCGCCGGATAGCCTTACTCAAGCAGATTGATCGGACTGGCTCAATTAGCCAGGGGGCGAAGAACGCCGGTATCAGCTATAAAAGCGCATGGGATGCGATCAACGAAATGAACCAGCTTAGCGAACAATCGCTGGTCGACCGCGCCACCGGCGGCAAAGGCGGCGGCGGCGCGGTGCTGACCCGCTATGGACAGCGGTTGATTCAGTTATACGATCTGTTGGCGCAGATTCAACAAAAAGCCTTCGACGTACTAAGCGACGATGACGCCCTACCCCTCGACAGCTTGCTGGCGGCGATTTCCCGCTTCTCGTTACAAACCAGCGCCCGCAACCAGTGGTTCGGCACCATCACCGGTCGCGACCACCAGCAGGTACAGCAACATGTCGACGTGCTGCTGGCGGACGGCCAGACCCGTTTTAAAGTCGCCATTACCGCTCAAAGCGCCGACCGCCTCGGGCTCACTGAAGGCCAGGAAGTACTGGTGTTGCTGAAAGCGCCGTGGGTCGGCATCACGCTTGACCACGCCGTGGCGCAGCAGGCAGACAACCAGCTTACCGGGCACATCAGCCACATTGAACGCGGGCCGGAGCGGTGCGAAGTCATCATGGCGTTGCCGGATGGGCAAAACCTGTGCGCCACGCTGTCAACGGCGCAAACCGACGGTTTGCAGGAAGGCGCGCAGGCGATCGCCTACTTCAATGCCGATCGCATCATTCTGGCAACCTTATGCTAATGGCATTGACTTTATTGCCGTGAAGACGTATCCCTGAAGCACAACACTGCAAAAAGTGGGATACACAATGTCATCATTGCAAATTTCGCAAGGCACGTTTCGCCTTAGCGATATAAAAACCTTACATATCGATCGCCTCACGCTGCGCGCTGGCGAAAGCTGGGCTTTCGTCGGCAGTAACGGTAGCGGTAAATCGGCGCTGGCCAGAGCGCTGGCCGGTGAACTGACTCTGTTAAACGGGCAGCGCGAAAGCGCATTTCAGCGTACTACTCGCCTCTCCTTCGAACAGCTGCAGAAACTGGTCAGCGACGAGTGGCAACGTAACAACACCGATATGCTCAGTCCCGGCGAAGAAGATACCGGTCGCACCACCGCAGAAATCATCGAAGATGAAAGACGCGACCCGGAACGCTGTGCCCGGCTGGCGGAGCAGTTTGGTATTAGCCACCTGCTGACGCGGCGCTTTAAATATCTGTCGACGGGCGAAACCCGCAAAACGCTCCTCTGCCAGGCGCTGATGAGCGACCCCGACCTGCTGATTCTCGACGAGCCGTTTGATGGCCTGGATGTCGCTTCGCGCCAACAGTTGGCAGACCTGCTGGCCAGCCTACATAAGGCAGGCATCACCCTGGTACTGGTACTCAACCGCTTCGATGAGATTCCAGAATTCATTGAATATGCCGGCGTGCTGGCGGATTGCACGCTGAGCGAAACCGGCGAGAAACAGGCGTTATTACAACAGGCGCTGGTTGCCCAACTGGCGCATAGCGAAAAACTTGCCGGTATGACGCTACCAGAACCGGATGCCCCCGCCGCCCGGCACGACTTAGCGGCGAACACTCCACTTATTATCCTTAACGACGGCACGGTGTCGTATAACGATAAAGCGATCATTAACCAGCTAAGCTGGACGGTGAACCCCGGCGAACACTGGCAGATTGTCGGCCCCAACGGCGCGGGCAAATCCACATTGCTGAGCCTGATCACCGGCGACCATCCACAGGGTTACAGCAACGACCTGACGTTGTTTGGCCGCCGTCGCGGCAGCGGCGAGACCATCTGGGATATCAAAAAACATATTGGCTATGTCAGCAGCAGCCTGCATCTGGAATACCGCGTCAGCACTAACGTGCGTAACGTGATCCTTTCCGGCTACTTTGATTCGATAGGCATTTATCAGCCGGTCTCTGATAAGCAGCATAAGCTGGTGCAGCAATGGCTGGATATTCTCGGCATCGATAAGCGCACCGCCGACGCGCCGTTCCATAGTCTGTCGTGGGGGCAGCAGCGGTTGGCGTTGATCGTTCGCGCGCTGGTCAAACACCCGACCCTGCTGATACTCGATGAACCGTTACAGGGACTGGATCCGCTGAATCGTCAACTGGTACGTCGTTTTGTTGATGTTTTAATTGGCGAAGGGGCCACGCAGCTGCTGTTTGTATCGCATCATGCCGAAGATGCCCCTGACTGCATTACCCACCGTCTGGAGTTCATTCGCAGTGGAGACGGTTACACTTACCGCCTCGGTCCGCTGGCAGAATAGCGCTATACAGGGGTCTGCGGATCCCTGTATTTTTTCAGAGAAATAACCAATAATCACCACAATTATCTGTTTTATAAAGAATTAACTAAAATCAGTCTTAATATCACATCAAGTGTAAACGATTCCACCATTTTGGCCTGTGTCACACTTTTCCCTTCTTTGGTATGCTATCTTCTTCTCACACGATAAGCCTATTGGAGCGAATCATGAAAGTACTGGTCACAGGTGGTAGCGGTTACATTGGAAGTCATACTTGCGTACAGCTGCTGCTGCAGGGACATGATGTGATTATTCTCGACAATCTCTGCAACAGTAAACGCAGCGTATTGCCGGTCATTGAACGTCTCGGCGGCAAGAAAGCCACCTTTGTCGAAGGCGATATTCGTAATGAAGCGCTGATGACGGAAATTCTGCACGATCACGCTATCGAAGCCGTGATCCATTTTGCCGGCCTGAAAGCCGTCGGCGAGTCCGTCGCCAAGCCGCTGGAATATTACGACAATAACGTCACCGGTACACTTAAATTAGTTTCCGCTATGCGCGCAGCCGGCGTTAAAAACTTTATTTTCAGCTCCTCCGCGACCGTCTACGGCGACCAGCCGAAGATCCCTTATGTTGAAAGCTTCCCGACCGGTACCCCGCAAAGCCCCTACGGTAAAAGCAAACTGATGGTTGAGCAGATCCTCGCCGACCTGCAGAAAGCCCAGCCGGACTGGAGCATCGCGCTGCTGCGCTACTTCAACCCGGTCGGCGCGCATCCATCAGGCGATATGGGCGAAGATCCGCAGGGCATTCCAAACAACCTGATGCCGTATATCGCGCAGGTTGCCGTTGGCCGTCGCGAATCACTGGCGGTATTCGGTAACGACTATCCGACCGAAGACGGCACCGGCGTGCGCGACTACATCCACGTGATGGACCTCGCCGACAGTAACGTCTCCGCCATAGAAAAACTGGCGAACAAAGCTGGCGTACATATCTACAACCTCGGCGCAGGCGTCGGCAGCAGCGTGCTGGACGTGGTCAACGCCTTCAGCAAAGCCTGCGGTAAACCGATTAATTATCACTTCGCGCCGCGCCGCGATGGCGATCTCCCGGCCTACTGGGCTGATGCCGCCAAAGCCGACCGCGAGCTGAACTGGCGCGTGACGCGCAACCTTGACGAAATGGCGCAGGACACCTGGCACTGGCAGTCCCGTCATCCGCAGGGTTATCCGGACTAATAGCCTAAAGGTAAGGCTCTAAGGAAATACCATGACGCAATTTAACCCCGTCGACCATCCGCACCGTCGTTATAACCCGTTAACCGGGCAGTGGATTTTGGTTTCCCCGCATCGCGCCAAGCGCCCCTGGCAAGGGGCGCAGGAGACGCCGGCAAAACAAACGTTGCCCGCGCACGATGCGGATTGTTTCTTGTGCCCGGGCAATACCCGCGTCACCGGCGACACTAACCCGAATTACACCGGCACCTACGTGTTTACCAACGACTTTGCGGCATTGATGACCGATACGCCGGATGCTCCGGAGAGTGACGATCCGCTAATGCGCTGCCAAAGCGCCCGCGGCACCAGTCGGGTTATCTGCTTCTCGCCAGACCACAGCAAAACGCTGCCGGAACTGAGCATTGAAGCACTGGAAGGCGTGGTTAAAACGTGGCAAGAGCAGACCGCGGACCTTGGGAAAAGTTATCCCTGGGTCCAGGTCTTCGAAAATAAAGGCGCGGCGATGGGCTGCTCCAACCCGCATCCTCACGGCCAGGTATGGGCCAACAGTTTCCTGCCCAATGAGGCGGAACGTGAAGACCGTCTGCAAAAGAAATATTTCGCTGAGCAGGGTTCACCGATGCTGGTGGATTATGTGCAACGCGAACTGGCCGACGGCAGCCGTACCGTTGTAGAAACCGAACACTGGCTGGCCGTGGTCCCGTATTGGGCGGCCTGGCCATTTGAGACGCTGCTGCTGCCAAAAACGCACATCCAGCGTCTGACCGATTTAACCGCAGCCCAGCGCCACGACCTGGCGCTGGCGCTGAAAAAGCTGACCAGCCGTTACGACAACCTGTTCCAGACTTCCTTCCCCTACTCAATGGGCTGGCACGGCGCGCCGTGCCAGCCCATTGAGTAGGGGA
>OGEH01000812.1_pt1 | contig 16935 bp, 16 predicted proteins | sample 1570681 | NCBI WGS metagenome assembly OGEH01 (sample SAMEA2582126, study PRJEB24529) | metagenome | biome: Human gut stool | place: China | collected 2011 | reverse complement strand
TGCTTTTAATTCATCATCTGATAAAGCACCAAATTCATCAGCATATGATTCTACCTTATCAGCAATTTTTCCTAGGCGTTTAAGCTCTCGTTTATCACTTTCCACCCAACGTTTAAGAAGATTTGCCATATGTCAATTCCTTCCAACCCTCAATAAAATTAAACTATTTCCAAATTTGTAAACTAACTTTAATTTTACCATTAATCACTTTGAAATTAAATAATCACACTTAATAAATTCCCTAATTTCAAATTTACTTATTTAACCGTAAAAAATGTTGTCTTCCCATTCTTATCATAACTAATCCAATTATAGCAGTAAATGCTGCTACTAATAATAAACACAATAAAGTCGTATTCCAATTATTAAAAGTATCTTTAAGAACTCCAAAAATAACTGGACCTGAACTTGCCAGTAAGTAACCTACAGATTGGATAAAGCCACTAACTTGTCCAACTTCTTCCCTACTACTTGAAAAAACTGTAATTAGATATAAAGATAATGCAAAACTTGTTCCTGTTGTTATTCCATTTATTAAACAAGCTAGCAATAACAACCATAAATTATCTTTGACAACAATCAGCATTCCCACACCTAAAATATATCCCACTAATAATAATAGCATCGTCAATCGTGCACTCTTTAATCTACTTGCTAATTTAGGAACTACATACGAAAATGGGAAGCCTATCATTTGAAATGCTGCAAACATCCATCCAGCTATTACAGGAGAGATTCCATGATTTACCAAAACACTTGGCAACCATGCAACCAACGTATAAAAAACTAAGGACTGCAATCCCATAAAAATTGCTAACAACCAGATAGCATGCCTTTGCCATACCTTTTCTTTTTCAAAAATTTCTACCTTACTATCCAATTCAATTTCCTTTTTAGGTAACAAAATTGCTCCAACTCCAGCAATTAATGCAGGCAATGAAAATACTTGAATTGCGTTTTCCCAGCCTATTAGATTTGACAGTGGAACTATCACACCTCCTGCTAAAGCAGAAATTAAATTGCTAGTAGCTATGTATAAACCATTTAAAAATGCCGATTTTTCTTCAGCATAATCTACAACCAAAGCCGGTAAAGTCACATTTAAAATAGTTATTGATACACCAACACATAACGTACCTACAAAAATCAAACTTTCAGTATATATTCTAAAAAAGTTAGCTAACATCAATAAAAATAAACCAATTATTATTGTTCTTCTAGTTCCAATTTTTTTAATCAATAAAGAAATTAATATCGATATAAAACCAAAACATAATAATGGTATCGTAGTAAGTATCCCTAATTGAACTGTAGATAGCTTAAATGTTTCTCCTATTTTATCTATTAAAGGTGTAAGAATTATGATTGCTAATCTTAAGTTGCATGCAATTAACACTATTTCCCAAGCAAAATTATTTCTTACTTTCGACATTTATATTCATCCTCACAAAATAATTATCGTATCATTAAGAAAAATTATAGCATCGCTCATCAAAATAAAATACCCCATAGACTAATCTATGGAGTATTTAGAACAATTAATTATTTAATTAAGCTTAGTCTTCACTAGCTTCAATTAAACCATAACGGCCATCGCGACGACGATATACAATATTTATACCACCATTTTCTGCATCTTCATAAATGAAGAAATCATGACCTAACATGTCCATTTGTAATACAGCTTCTTCGCTGTCCATTGGTTTCAAAGATAGACGCTTAGTACGAACGATTTCAAACTTCTTATCTTCTACTTCTTCTGAGATGATACAGATGTTCGGCTGAGTTTGCAAAGCACATTCCAGTGCGATGTGAGAAGCTGAACGTCCCATCAACTTGATGAAGTGCCAGTATTTACGAGCTGAGTTACAATCGCGTTCGATGTTACCGATAACTTCTGAGTAAGTCTTGCAGGCAGTATCGAAACCGAATGAAGTTTCAATCATGTCGTTCTTCAAGTCACCGTCGATAGTCTTCGGGCAACCGATTACCTGCACGCCATAGTTCTTAGCAGCATAGTATTCAGCCAATACACAAGCGTTTGTGTTAGAATCGTCTCCACCGATAATTACCAGCGCCTTGATACCCAGTTCTTTCAAGATTTCATATCCTTTTTCGAACTGTTCTTCTTTTTCCAGTTTGGTACGTCCTGAACCGATAATATCGAAACCACCAGTGTTACGGTATTCATCGATGATATCAGCTGTCAGTTCCATATAGTTGTGGTCAACCAAACCGCCAGGACCCAGGATAAAACCGTACAATTTGTTAGCCGGGTTCAGTTTCTTGATACCGTCGAACAAACCTGAGATTACGTTGTGGCCACCAGGAGCCTGTCCACCAGACAAGATTACGCCGACGTTCATCGGAGCAAATTCTTTAGCTTCACCTTCCACAAACTGAATCAACGGCATACCGTATGTGTTCGGGAACAGCTTCTTGATTTCTTCCTGATCGGCTACAGACTGAGTCGGTTCGCCTTCCTTAGCTACTACAGCACCAGTCAACGCTTTCGGCAATTTCGGCTGGTAAGCAGCTCTTGCGATTTGTAATGCACTTTTTGTCATAATTGTTATTTTTATAAAGGTGTATGAATTAATCTTTATTGTTGCTGTGCAAATTTCGTATTTTTTTTGCAAATATGAAAGAAAGCCGGCATTTTTAGCCGCATCTAGCTTCTTTTCTCTTCTTCTACCCTTGCCTTGATACGCTCCAGCAGGCGCAGACATCCCTGCAGACGCGGATTCTCATGACACACGTAGGCCTGCATGATTAACCGGTGCACGGTTTCTTTGACATCGGGTATATAGACAGCCTTGTCCAGTTGCATCTCTGCCGGAAATTCGGCCTGCTCTGCCCAGGCTTTCAGCTCGTCTACTTCTTCAATGGTATATACATTCTTGTCCATATAATAGATGATATTAAAAGGGATAACCTACTGCAAAATGAAACGCGAAGTCGCGCTTGAAATCAGGAGAGATAATCGGATAACGGTCGCGTCCGGTGTACATCGGATTGATAGCCTTCATACCTCCGTCGAAACGGATAATCAGGAAGTCCAGGTCGAAACGCAATCCTAATCCGTAGGCCACGGCCAGCTGTTTATAGAAACGGTTGAACTTGAAAAGTCCTTCGGGCTGCATTTCCCGATTTCGGATGGTCCACACATTTCCGGCATCCACAAATGCCGCACCGTTCAGTTTCCAGAACAAATGGGTACGATACTCCAGGTTCAGGTCGAGCTTGATGTCACCGGTATGGTTCACATAATCCAGACTGTTGCTGTCGCCACGGTAACCGCCCGGTCCCAGCGAACGGACACTCCATCCACGCACACTGTTGGCACCTCCAGAAAAATAGAGTTTTTCAAATGGAAGGCTCTTGGAATTTCCGTACGGAACGGCCACCCCTACCCCCACATGGAACACCAAGGCATTACGGTCGTCAATCATGAAATTCTTGGCATAATCGAAATCCGTCTTTACATACTGCGCAAAACTGATATTGGCCATCTGATATGCCTCCCCGTTCTTCGGACTACCATTAATCATCCGTGAAAACAAATACAACAAGTTGCCCGACTCTTCAATATTGAAACGGATAGAATAAGAATTGCGTTGCGATGTCTTCAATGTAGTAGCACCCGAACTATTATAAGTATAAGTATAGCCCAGACGCACAATAAACAAGTCTTCATAGCTATAACGCAGTAATGGATTCCTTTCGTCCATATAGTCTAGGTATTCACGAAAAGTTTCCGAACGATAGGGCATGTAAATATAATTCAAGTCGAACACATCAAAACGATGGGTCGCTCCACGCTTTCCCCAACGGTAACTCCAGGCCGCAGAAGCCACAGTACGCTCAAACTCCGGACGAATCTGCCAGTTGTATTTTACCGTTACCTCAGAAGTAGCACGGCTACGACGACGGAAATCAGACGACAGGAAAGGAAACATAAATTCCGGGAAGCTCAAGCTGGTTTCTACCCCGTATTCCAGGTAGTTGCTGTTGGCATATCCTTCCAGTCCTGTAACCGCTTCGTATGCCCCACGCAGCTTAATGGTAAAGGTTTCAGAACCCTTAAACAAGTTCCGGTGGGAATAAGCAACGGAAGCTGCAGCACCCAAGTCGCCCGCCGAGTTGGTACCTTCAAATTCAAAAGAAAGCGACTTGTTCTTGTTTCGGGTAAGCATGACGTACGCATCCAGATAAGCCGAATCAGCCTCCAACTCTTCACGAAAACGGATGTTGGAATATTTCAGGATGTTCAGTCGCCCCAAAGCAGAATAAGTATTCTGCACATCGCGATTACGATACAGTTTTCCAGATTGCAAATAATTATAATCACTGATTACCTGCGGACGCAAGAACAACTTATCCTTATAAAAAAAATTCACTCCTCCCGAGCGAAGAGAATCCACTCCTTTCAAGCTCTCGGAAGTCAGCTCTGCAAAGTCCACATCGAACATAAAATCAACGTTGCGAATATAATACTGACGATGCTGTGAAGGAGGGTCTTCCTTCTTTCGCTGATAAGGATGGAGTTGCATAATCAAGTCGACATTGCGCGAGTTACGCATGGCATCGACCTGATACGTAATAAAATCTTTGTTGAAACGATAATAGCCCCGGTTCTGAAGATACTGTGTAATGCGGTCACGTTCTTGATCAAGTTTGTTTACGTCAAGACGAGAACCGGCCTTCAGATAAGAACGGGCTGAATCAGCCATCAGGTAATCATGTATCTGGTAGTCGGCAATATCGTATGCCACATGCGAAATCAGGTAAGGCTCACCGGAATGAATCTGATAACCGACCTTGATTTTTTTCCCCTTCACCTGAGTGTACATACTCACCTGACCGCTCATGTATCCCATGTTGCGCACCGCCTGTTCTATCTGCAAGCGGGTTTCTTCCGCCAGGTTCGGGTCATAAATACGGGGAGCGTCTCCCATGCGGTACAAGAAACGGTTAATCCACTTTGTAGAATCCTTTCCAGCTGCTCCGTAAATATACATAGGGAGTTTCACCAGACTGAACCACTTGGCATTGGGTGTCTGGCGAAGATACATATTCATCTGCGAAGGCTTGATTTCCTTGTTATCTGATTCTACTTTTACGTTATCCAGAAGATAGTGTCCCTCAGGAATGAATTTACTGACCGAACATCCGCTCAGAAAAAGCAGCAGGACAAGCAGGCCGATATAGATACGGGGGATTATCTTCATACAAACTGAAACTATATGCAAAATTTTATATGCAAAGATAGGCAATATTAAAAATATCTTCTTAGCTTTGTTCTTAAAATATAATTAAAAATCCCCGTCACACTATGCTGAGCAAAAACAGAATCAAATATATCCGGTCATTGGAGATGAAAAAATACCGGAAAGCAGAAAAAGCTTTCTTGGCCGAAGGTAACAAACTGGTCAACGACCTGCTGGGACACTTTTCATGCAAACTGTTAATTGCTACGGCCCAGTGGCTGGAGGCTCATCCGCTTCTGCTCGCTCAGGAAACCATTGAGGTAAGTGCGGAGGAACTGGCACGTGCCAGTCTGCTGAAAACCCCGCAAGAAGTGCTGGCTGTATTCGAACTACCTTCTTATACTTATGATGATTCATTACCCGGCCATTCACTCTGTCTGGCACTGGATGACGTGCAAGACCCGGGTAACTTAGGCACTATCATCCGTATTGCCGACTGGTTTGGTATAGAAGATATTTTCTGTTCACAGGGTACAGCCGACGCCTTTAACCCGAAAACCGTGCAGGCTACGATGGGAGCTTTGGCACGCGTCAAGCTGCATTACTGCGATTTGAAAGAATTCATTCGTGTACAGACAGAAAGGAACGTACCGGTGTTCGGCACCTTCCTGGACGGAAAAAACATCTACTCGCAAGAGTTATCCGCACAAGGGGTTATCGTGATGGGAAATGAAGGGAACGGAGTGTGCAAAGAAATTGAAGCACTCGTTTCTCAAAAGTTGCTGATTCCTAACTACCCGCAAGGAAAGGATACCAGTGAATCATTGAACGTAGCAGTGGCCACTGCCATCGTATGTGCGGAATTCCGCCGCCGTCTGTCATAAACGCACCAGACGGCTTCGTTCGGTAAATTCCATCTTCTGCAAATCAAAAAACGGCACATGGAAAGCATAAAGCGGCTGGTCTCCTGTCACCGCAGAAGCAATCCGCGCACGAAACTCCTGAAACGTTTCACCTTTTCTTAATTCCGAATCAGAAGCTACCAGAACAATCAGTCCGCCCAACCACTGGGTATTCCGGACCTCTTCTTCCAAAGGCTCCATCGACACCCACGTACGACCAGCTACTTCCAGTCCTATACGCTGCATACGGAACAGTTTGTCCTGCCCCGCATGCCAGAGATAATGAGATGCATAATACTGCATAAGTATCAGCGTTTGGTAATTTCCTGCCGTTTTACCCTACGAAGGGTATCGTTCTGCGCAAGTGTATCGGCTTTTACGCCTGCAGAATCAATCTGCTTCTGCAAATTCTCCTCATGCATGCGATAACGCATCAGACGTATATCGCTGATTAAGGCCGATGAATGTTCTTTTCCGGCGTAATACATAAATCCGCTCACGCTCTTGTACTTAAATGCAGAATCCGGGCGAAGCATCAGGCGCTGTATGCCCGAAGCCTCTACCACCCGACTGATTCCCTGCGTACTGTCGTTATCAAATACCACATTCATGGCCATCACTACCTTACCTTCATGCTTACCTTTAGGCAGGAAAGAGAAATTTGCTTCCAGCACCATCTTGTCCCTCTCGTGGAACGATGTATCAGCCTTCAAATCGAAAGTCAGCTTATTGGTGAGTATAGAAGAGGTCAGCCAATAAATGGTACGGTCCTGCCAGAGGTCTACCGTATCACCCGACAATGAAACCGCCACTTCTCCGCTGCTGCGGACAGTCTGCTTTTTCAACAGTTCAGCAGTAGTCTCCATGCGCTTCTGCAGATTCTGATAAATTGTATTCATCTCGTCGCTGTGACGTGAATACCATACCATAGACGAATCAAACTCCGCCTCCGTTACTCCATGCTTCTGGAATACGTATGCCAGGTAAGCCTGTTTCTTGTAATTCTCATCGTAAGGTAAATCCGCACTCATCGTAGTTGCCAGATGGTAATCATAAAGCAGGTTCTCCATGGCTTGCGGCTGGATAATTTCTTCCGGCACTTTCTTGCCACAGCTCCACATGCCGCACAGCGCCAGCATGGATACTCCTATAAGCGATATTCGTTTCATTTCTTGGCTTCTTTATGGGAAGAATTCGCATGCGTTTCCGTATTCAGGTAATGCGAATAAAAAATAAGCAAGGCAATGATGCCGCAACTGATAGCCGCATCGGCAAAGTTAAAAATCGGGCTGAAGAAAATAAAGTGATCACCTCCTACAAAAGGCATCCAGTCAGGCCAGTAGGTATCGATAATCGGGAAGTAGAACATATCGACCACCTTGCCATGCAACCAGTCGGAATATCCCTGTCCCAGTGGAACCCACGAAGCAATCTGCGAATGCGTACTCTCGCTGAATATCTCTCCATAGAACACACAGTCGATGATGTTACCCACTGCGCCGGCCAGAATCAAGGAAAGACAAACCAGGTAACCATTCTTCACCTTGTCCGTCCGTTTCACCAGTTTCACCAAATAGACCGTAATCAATATGGCAGCCACGATACGGAAAAGCGTCAGGAACAGTTTAGCAAAAATCTCCAGACCAAAAGCCATACCGTTGTTTTCCGTAAAATAGATATAAAACCAGTCAGTCACATGAATATTCTCATGCAAATACATGTTCGTCTTCACCGCAATCTTGATAAGCTGGTCGATAATCAGTACTCCTGCCACCACAAGAGTAACCAGACGTCCCTGAGTGAAAAATTTTTTCATCTTCTTCAATTTGCAAATTGGATTCAAAAAAATTGAGAACTGAAAATTGAAAATGGATCACTTTGAAAAGTCCCGTTTCTCAATTTTCAATTCCCAATCTTCAATTAAAAATTCATTTCGTTACTTCTTTCCCTGCTGCTTGGCCTCGATACTCAATGTAGCATGAGGAACAGCACGAAGGCGCTCAGCGGGAATCAATTTACCTGTTTCGCGACAGATACCGTAAGTTTTGTTTTCAATACGGACAAGCGCCGCACGCAAGTTTTGAATGAACTTCAGCTGACGGGCAGCCAGACGAGTAGTTTCTTCTTTCGATAAGGTATTGGCACCTTCTTCCAACACTTTATATGTGGGAGATGTATCGTCAGTATCGTTACCATCTGTGTTCATTATACTACTTTTCAGTTTCTCATAGTCGCGTTCCGCGAGCTGAAGTTTCTCCATGATAATGGCGCGGAATTCCTCAAGTTCTGCGTCAGAATACCTTGTTTTTTCAGCCATAGTGCTTAAGTTTTAAGTTAATAATAGTATCCACCCGACTAAAGCCGGGTGGATGAGTTCATATTACAGCTTCGTTACATTTACATACAACGAGAAGTCATCAAAGTTAAGTTCAGTACCGTCAACCACTTCATCAGCCAATGTCAGTGAGTTAGCTAGCACCTGGTTGCAAATATAAGTATTATATTCATTTATCGCGTCATCGGTATTTGAATTTTTTGACAGCACGATAGCAATCTTGTCAGTAATTTCAAAACCGCTGCTCTTACGGATATTCTGAATACGGTTCACCAGTTCGCGAGCAATACCTTCACGCTTCAGTTCATCGGTTACAGTCACTTCAAGCGCTACAGTCAACTTACCTTCGTTGGCTACCAGCCATCCCGGAATGTCTTCACTGAAGATTTCTACGTCGGCAGCTTCTACCACCGCATCTGTTCCGTCAAGCTGGAAGGTGTAACTTCCGTTCTTTTCCAGTTCAGCAATAGCTTCCTGCGACATACCTGCCACAGCTGCAGCCACCGCTTTCATCTGTTTTCCGAATTTCGGGCCCAGTTTCTTGAAGTCACATTTTACTTTCTTCACCAGTACGCCTGCCGCACCATCCACGAACTTGATTTCTTTCACGTTCACCTCGTTCATGATCAAATCTTTCACAGCTTCGATATGCTGCTTTTGCGCTTCATCTACCACCGGAATCATGATACACTGCAGCGGCTGACGAACCTTGATGTTGACCTTACGACGCAAAGCCAATACCATAGAAGTCACATCCTGTGCCATCTGCATACGAGCTTCCAGTTCTGCATTAATCAGGTTTTCATCGGCTACCGGGAACTTGGCAAGGTGAACAGATACTACCTGGTCACGTCCGGTCACTGCAATCAAATCCATGTACAGACGGTCTGCATAGAACGGAGCAATCGGTGCCATCAGCTTAGCTACCGTTTCCAAGCAAGTGTACAAGGTCTGGTAAGCAGACAACTTATCAGTTGACATGGCACTACCCCAGAAACGTTTACGGTTCAGACGCACGTACCAGTTACTCAAGTTATCGTTTACAAAATCTGTAATCAGACGGCCAGCCTTTGTCGGTTCGTAATCGGCAAAACAAGCATCCACATTCTTAATCAATGAATTCAACAATGAAAGAATCCAACGGTCAATTTCCGGACGCTCGTTCATCGGCACATCTTCTTCAGCGTATGTAAAGCCATCTACATTGGCATATAGTGCAAAGAATGAGTAAGTATTATACAATGTTCCAAAGAACTTACGACGTACTTCATCCACTCCGTCAGTATCGAACTTCAGGTTGTCCCATGGAGAAGAGTTGGTAATCATGTACCAGCGCAACGGATCGGAACCAAACTTCTCGATGGCACCGAACGGATCTACGGCATTGCCCAAACGCTTAGACATCTTGTTTCCGTTCTTGTCGAGTACCAGACCGTTTGAAATCACGTTCTTATAAGCCACACTGTCGAACACCATTGTAGCAATGGCATGCAATGTAAAGAACCATCCACGAGTCTGGTCCACACCTTCCGCGATGAAGTCGGCCGGATAGTAGCTGCGTGAATCTACCAGTTCCTTGTTTTCGAACGGATAGTGCAACTGTGCATACGGCATGGCACCTGAGTCAAACCATACGTCAATCAAATCAGATTCACGCTTCATCGGTTTGCCTGAAGCAGATACCAGGATGATGTCGTCCACATACGGACGGTGCAAGTCAATCTTATCGTAATTTTCCTTGTTATATACACCTGGCTGGAATCCTAATTTCTTATACGGATTTTCTGTCATGAAGCCAGCAGCAACAGACTTTTCAATCTCGTTGTACAGCTCTTCTACTGAACCGATGCAGATTTCTTCGCCATCCTCACTTCTCCAGATAGGCAACGGAGTACCCCAGTAGCGCGAACGGCTCAAGTTCCAGTCATTCAAGTTTTCCAGCCACTTGCCGAAACGTCCGGAACCAGTAGACTCCGGTTTCCAGTTGATGGTCTTGTTCAACTCAATCATACGGTCCTTGCAAGCAGTAGAGCGAATAAACCAGCTATCCAGCGGATAGTACAACACCGGTTTGTCGGTACGCCAGCAGTGCGGATAGTTGTGCACGTGCTTTTCAGTCTTGAATGCCAGTCCCTGCTGTTTCAGCATCATGCAGATATATACGTCGAGCGATTCAGCAGCCTGTGCAGCCTTTTCATCGTATTTTCCGTCTACAGTGAACTGCGGGTCGTATGCATTCTTCACCCAACGGCCTTCATATTCCTTATATTTTTCTACATCGACACATTCCTTTACGAAAGCCTCATCCAGTTCCTCCATCAGGTAGAACTTACCGGTCAGGTCAACCATCGGACGAGTCTCGCCTTTCTTGTTAATCATGAACAAAGAAGGAATACCTGCTGCACGAGCCACGTTCGCATCGTCCGCACCAAATGTCGGTGCAATGTGTACGATACCCGTACCGTCTTCTGTAGTTACATAATCACCCGGAATTACACGGAATGCTTTAGCCGAAGCTTCTTTCCAGGAACCGTCTTCTGCAGCTTCCACTGGTTTCACCCATGGGATAAGCTGCTCGTATTCCATACCAACCAGATCAGTACCCTTGTACTCGCCTACCACTTTGAACGGAATCAACTTGTCACCCGGCTTGTAGTCTTCCAGTGCAATATCTTCTGCCTTTTTATTGAAATGCGTATAGAGCAAAGGTTTGGCAAGTACCACCGTCATCTTTTCTCCATTATAGGCATTATAAGTCTGAACAGCTACGTAGTCAATCTTCGGGCCCACACAAAGTGCCGTATTTGAAGGCAATGTCCACGGAGTAGTAGTCCATGCAATGAAATAAGGTGTACCCCACTCTGCCATTTCCGGCTTCGGATTCTTCATCTTGAACTGACCTACCACGGTAAGGTCTTTCACATCGCGGTAACATCCCGGCTGGTTCAACTCATGCGAACTCAAGCCTGTACCTGCTGCCGGAGAATACGGCTGGATGGTATATCCCTTGTACAGCAAACCTTTCTTGTAAAGCTGCTGCAACAGCCACCACAAAGTTTCAATGTAACGGTTATCGTAGGTAATGTACGGGTTTTCCAAGTCTACCCAGTAACCCATCTTATGGGTAAGGTCAGTCCATTCTTTAGTGAACTTCATGACATCCGTGCGGCAATGCTTGTTATAATCTGCCACCGAAATCGTTTTACCGATATCCTCTTTGGTAATTCCAAGTGCCTTTTCCACTCCCAGTTCCACCGGAAGTCCGTGTGTGTCCCATCCAGCTTTACGCTTCACCTGGAAACCTTTCATGGTCTTGAAACGACAGAATGTATCCTTAATTGTACGTGCCATCACGTGGTGAATACCCGGCATACCGTTAGCCGAGGGAGGACCTTCGTAGAACACGAAAGAAGGATATCCCTCACGTTCTGTCATACTTTTAGAGAACACATCGTTTTCATCCCATTTTTTCAGCACCTCCTTGTTTATTTCTGACAAGTTGAGCTGAGAATATTCAGTAAACTTCTTACTCATAATTATGTAGTTTTTATCTAATTTCTAATCATTCAGGAAGTAACCTCCCAAATTTAGGCTGCAAATTTATAAGAAAAAAAGGTTATATAAAAGAAATAAGAAAAAAATACTGCCGGATAGCATAGTTTATAAACTTAAATAAACCTATTAAAATGAAAGGCCGAATATGCACAGTTTATCTAGCGTCGTTTTTTGCTTGAGCATTCATAACAACCCTTATATTTGTTTTTCAAAAAATCTCCTTACCTTTAACGCCCTAACCCTTTACTATTTTTATATGAAAAAAATCAGTACAATTTTATGGATGGTGGCAATATGGATGATGGGACTGATGCCGGTTCGTGCCGCCGCAGGAGTACCAGGCCGTGACCTACAGAGTGAAAAAAGTGAAACCGTAATTTGCCGCGGAGTAGAAGCACACACATCCGGTCCAATGCTTCAGGTGGGACAGGTAGCACCCGATTTTCACGCCGTCAATGCAAAGATAGAAGAAGTAAGCTTATCCGATTTCAAAGGAAAGAAAGTGATACTGAACATCTTCCCCAGTCTGGACACTCCGACATGTGCCTTGTCCGTAAGGCAATTCAATGTCCGGGCCGCAGGGCTGGAGAATACAGTCGTATTATGTATTTCCATGGACCTTCCCTTCGCACAGTCACGTTTCTGTTCTACCGAAGGGCTGGATAATGTCATTCCGCTGTCCGTATTCCGCAGCCGTGATTTTGTCGCACGCTACGGTCTCCAGCTAGCCGACGGACCCTTGGAAGGTTTAATGGCCCGTGCCGTCATTGTAGTGGACGAAAGCGGGAAGGTAAGTTACACCCAGCTGGTGGAAAACATTTCCCACGAACCGGACTACGAAGCGGCTTTAAAAGCTGCACAATAAGCAGAAAGTGAAGGGATGCTCATTCCCTTCCTTTTGCATTAAATCGAAACCCCAACCCTAACATCAGATTGTTGGGGTCCTTGAAGTCGTGCAACTGATACCCCACATGCAGAAAAAGATTTTTGGTGATATCGGTTTTTAAAGCCAATACCTGATAGAATGAATCCGTATCGGCTCCTTTGCAGATGATATTCCGGCCGATACCTAAATTGATAGAAAATATCGGCATCACAACTTCTGCCCGCACGGAAAGCCCTACGGCAAACTGTTCGCGGAAAGGAGGACGATAGAACTTGATGGTCTCCGCATCGGGCTGCCCCACACTATTGGCTATGTAACCGGATATGTTGGCACTTTCATCGTACTGTGCATCGACTGATACACCGGCTCTGAAGTAACGGTTGAAGTTGTACATCGGCGTAAAATTCAGTCCGAGGATACCAAACGAACCAGGCACCAGCACAGGATCTCCGCCTTCCGGAAACACCCCTTTCTTTCGGGTGGCCCCGTACACGATAAGGTCGTAACTGACGTAGGGTTTGAAAGGCGGACGCCGAACAAGGCCGGAAGAGGCATCTGCCAGCGCAGCACGCGATCCTCCTCCGAAATAACGCGTAAGGCCGATAGTGGCTCCCAGCGTGTTCACTCCCGAATTGGGATAACCAGTATTCCCGTTTGAAAAGTGCGTTGCACCGATTCCTGCCCGTAAGTTCGTCTGCGCATCCAGCTGCCAGTTCAACAGGAAACTCAGGTGAATGTACGCATTCATTTTGGAACCTACTACTCTGTTGTAGGGATTCGACTCCGCATCATACTTTTTCCATCCGAAGGAGGCTCCGAAGTTCCATTCATAATCCAGTGACAACCGGGGAGTAAGACTGGCTATGCGTGAGGTCTGAAAGGCATATACAGACCAGGGATTCCCCAATTCGGAAGAATGGAAAAACGTGTTATACCCCACCCCGATTCCTTGTACGGCATGAGGATACATTCGGCCGAAATAAGTATCCGGCGCAAACTTGAACCCGTATTTCAAATGAACCGACAGGTTTTTCCGGATGGGAGCAAACGTGGCATTGTTTCCGGCAAAAAACTCATGCGTAGGGAAAATATAAGCCGGCTTGATATCAATGCCTGCCATGTGAATCATTTTTCGGGAAAGGCTGTCCTTGCCATCGGCATAGAGAGAAAGTGCACGTAACAACACAAGCGCACACATGCACAGTCTGAGTGCAAGTCTATTTATCTTCATCAGTAATTGCAATAGGAATGATTAAATAATTGAACGGTCTCTTGCTGGAAAGCGTACCGGAGATTTCTAATTTCTTTCCGGTCAGCGAGTTGGAAAGATAGGCTTTATAAGGTACGTGATACTGCTCTATTCCATTATACACTTCCAGACGTACGTGCTTGCCTGCCTCTACGGTTTTCGATACCTTCAATTCCTTGTCGAGTCCCGCATCCAGCCGTTGTTCATGATGACGGAAAGAGACCTTCGTGCCATACAATCCCGGGGTGCCGCTCACTATATCCGGAATCTCCACCTGGGAAGCAGCATCGCCCAGCAACTTCCGTAAATCGTTTTCATCTCCTCCCCAGCCGCCATACTGCATGTAAAACTCCACGATACGGGCTGAATTCTTATAAGGATAAAAATACACTGTGGCGGGACTACTGGCATCCAGGGTATTCACTTCCACCTGTTCTACGGGTTCCAGCATGTAATCGAAGGAAGAAAACTGACTCCAGTCGTATGACACACTGTCTATCTGATATTTACGGGTAGGAGAAAAAGACACGCGAATCACCTTCTCTTCATAACGGTTGCCCACCCTGACAAATGTTTCAAACGGCTGGTCATAGAGATTCTCGCCGGAAATAAAATGCAATTCACTGCCGTTTCTTTTTTCCACACGAAAATCCAGAAACGCATTCTTGCAATACACAATGCCGGTTTCTCCTTCCTCAAAAGGAAGATATTTGGAGTTTTTCCCTTCCAGATCTGTGGCCGACACTGCGACCCCTTCCCTCAGACTTTCTACCCCTAAAATATCCCAGTTGTCTGCCTCAAAGCAAACAGTTACTTCTTTTTCTGTTTCGGATAAAGACACGGAAGGTTCTGCCGACAGGAATCTGTCAATAAAAACATCGCTGTTGCATCCGGCCAAAAGCCACGCGACAGCGAGAATACCGCATTGCAGCCTACGGAATGTGGTTTTCATTATCACATGCATTTACTTGTTCATAGGTTTATGATTCAAAACATAAAGTTAGACAGTTTTTCAATATGGCAAACATATTTCTGCAAAAAAGCCCTTCATTGACACATTTTTTAGCAGTAAAAGAAGTTAGCTAACAAGCATTATAATATCAATGATTTTACGTACATTTGTCTGACATTCTATTAAACTCGCATACGTATGAAATATTTTGAAGTGACCTTTACCGCACAGCCGTGCAATGAAACTATCACAGATGTATTATCGGGACTGACAGCCGACATCGGTTTTGAAAGTTTCGTGGAATGTGAAAACGGCATGAAGGCCTACATCCAGCAGAGCCAGTTTGACGAGGCCGCGCTTAAGCAAGTGGTGGAAGATTTTCCGATACCCGGCGCAAGCATCAGTTACTCCATTACGGAACCGGAAGACAAGAACTGGAACGAGGAATGGGAAAAGAATTTCTTCCAGCCCATCGTCATCGACAACCGCTGCGTGATTCACAGTACCTTCCACAAGGATTACCCGAAGGCCGAATACGACATCGTCATCAATCCGCAGATGGCTTTCGGTACCGGACACCACGAAACCACCAGCTCTATCTTAGGAGAATTGTTAGAGGCTGACCTGAAAGGCAAATCAGTGCTCGACATGGGATGCGGCACATCTATCCTGGCCATCCTGGCCAGCATGAGAGGAGCCGGAAAGGTGACCGCCATCGACATTGACGACTGGTGCGTGAACAACTCGCGCGACAACATTGCCCTGAACGGCATTTCCAATATCACCGTGGAACTGGGAGATGCTTCCCTGCTGAACGGACGGGAACCTTTTGATGTAGTAATAGCCAATATCAACCGCAACATTCTGCTGCAGGACATGCCGGCCTATGCGGCCTGCATGAAGAAAGGTTCGGAACTGTACATCAGCGGATTCTACACGGAAGACATTCCGGTGCTGCGCGAAAAAGCGGAGAGTCTGGGCATGGAATACGTGCATCACCGCGAAAAGCACAACTGGGCTGCCGTGAAATTTATCATGAAATAAGCAAGCTGCCTAAATAACGGCAAAGGCTGTCAGCGCTTCAATGCCCTGACAGCCTTTTTCATGTCTTCACTCACACGGTAGGACTCACCGATTTTCTGAATGGTCTTACGGAAAGTAAAATCGTCCAGATGACAATGACGCAGAAAAGCCATGGTCTGTTCCGGAAACTTGACAAAACAGAACGAAAGTGCCCAGGCCACAGCTATGCGCACATAGTATCCCTCATGACGAATTCCGTCGAGCAGGGAAAGATACTCCTCCAAATGGGCTTCATCCAGGAAATAACTCATTCCCATCACTACGCCGAAACGTACCTCATACTCACCCGATGCTTTCATCCATTCTTTCAGGTATTCCCAAAGCCGCGCCTCGTTACGGCGGATAAAAGCTTTTCCTCCTCCAAACTTAAACGTATCGCACACCGACCAGCTGTTGATAATCCACACAAAACGTGTCACACGGTGAAGATAGACTTCCACATCCTCGTCGGGGCGGATGCATCCCAACACCATGCCTTGCAACATGCGTTCTTCCATATAAAACCCGTCGGCTGTGTCAAAGTAGCGCTCCCAGTCTGCCTTGGCAATCCTTGCAGCCAGTTTCCGCAACGCCGGCAAACGAATGCCCAACACATGTTCCACCCCCGGGTGAAGTCCCTCGGTAAACTTGCGGTTCCCATCTTCCGCCAGTATCAGCAGATGTTCTTTGACGGTCAGACCGTCCAGTCGAAACTCTTCCATACCTTATTGAAGTGATTTAAACTTATGTATATCAATTAAAATGTTGTCAAACAGCGTACAAA
>OGEH01000805.1_pt1 | contig 17093 bp, 3 predicted proteins | sample 1570681 | NCBI WGS metagenome assembly OGEH01 (sample SAMEA2582126, study PRJEB24529) | metagenome | biome: Human gut stool | place: China | collected 2011 | reverse complement strand
ACTGCTGCCTCCCGTAGGAGTCTGGGCCGTGTCTCAGTCCCAATGTGGCCGTTCATCCTCTCAGACCGGCTACTGATCATCGCCTAGGTGAGCCGTTACCCCACCTACTAGCTAATCAGACGCAGGCCCATCTTCTGGCGATAGCTTACAAGTAGAGGCCATCTTTCATCCTTCCTTCATGCGAAAGAAGGATCACATTCGGTATTAGCATCCCTTTCGGAATGTTGTCCCCAACCAGAGGGCAGGTTGCCTACGCGTTACTCACCCGTTCGCCACTAAGAACATTCCGAAGAAAGTTCTCCGTTCGACTTGCATGTGTTAAGCACGCCGCCAGCGTTCGTCCTGAGCCAGGATCAAACTCTCCAAGATATCTTGAAGCTATTTGAATAGCTCATTTGTTTTGTTGTCGCTACCATTAAGTAGCTTTGAATTATGGTTGGTTTTGACTTTGTCAAAACCCGCACTCTGGCATATGTTCAATCATTTTGATTGATTACCTATCATTGTTCAGTTTTCAAAGATCTGTGCCCCTTCATATGGGGTACTTGAATATAATAACATTTCCATATACTGATGTCAACAAATTTTGGACAAATTTTACTACAAATTTCAGAAAATTTTTACCATTTTTTTGCCCAATTTTACGGCCTAATTTTACAGATTCAAAACTTGAGTTATATCACTTTTTTAGACATATCATATAGGGAGAATTTAAAATAAAAAGAAGCCGCAACAAGAATACATCTATTGCATTCTGTTGCGACTTCTTGTCTATATGACAGTGTGTTAATAGAATCCCTTATTTGTGTCTCAACACTGTATATTAAAAACTTTTATATATAAGGTTATTGCAACTGCACATTCCTTATAACAAAAGCTATACATATAATGTGATTATATATGTATTAGATGATTAGTTATCTGTCTGAATCGCTTCACGAAGGTTAATTTCGTGCATGTCGCCAACAGAAGGTTCTTCTGCAGACATATTTTTTACAGTTTGTTTTGTAGCAAACCAAACTGCTTCGTTCATGTAATAACGCAATTCTTCATTAGATACATGTTCTTGATCTTGAGCCATGATATCAAGCATAGCATCTTCCAATGCTTGTGCTTCTTCATCAGTCAAAGGACCGCCAACGGCCTTTTGCTTTTGAAGCAATTCATTCATGCGATCAACCATGCTGCGCAATACATTGTAACCATAGCTATTTGTGTAACCTTGGTCCTTATCATATTTAGGGAATGTGTAATAGCTATACTCGTTTTTATTACGGTTTTCACCATTCCAGTTCAATGCAGTTTCTTGGCCATGTACATAACCTAAAGAATGTTTACGGAAATAATCAGCATAGTTATGCTTATCTTTAGAATGTAACCATTTAGCTTCTTCTTTAGTTAACGCTTGATGATTATTCTTTTTGCTTTCAGCTAAAGCAATGTGTTTTTCCGCATTTTCCCATGCTTTCACAAATTCATGGATACTTTGCACTGCCTGAGGGCTAGCCACAGGAACCAATACAACAGAACCTGTTGTAGGCGCTTTAGCTGGATTTGGTAAAAGCAATGGATCATCAAATGTAGCAGATGCCGCATTAACATGGAATACGCCACTGCCGAATAATACTGCCGCTGTGAAAGCAAGCAAAGTGGATTTTTTCATTATATATTCCTCTTTTCTATCAACGAATTAAATCGGGTGAGAGGACCCCCAAAAGGGAATCCTCAACCCGTAATGTTCAGTATGAACGTATTATAAACCTAGTCTTGCCATCATTGCAGCAATATTAGCTTTCATTTGTTCATTTTCAGCTTTCAAATCAGCTACTTCACCTTTTAATCCTTGATTTTCAGCTTTCATTGCAGCAAGTTCACGTTGCATTGCATATGTGGAACTGATAGGTCCTTTACGATAACGATCTGCAGTTTCTGCTTCACCGTCTCTGTTACCTACTTTCCAAGTTACACCAGCATTTGCCATCATATGGCTATTGCTACCCGCCCAAGCTACGCCAGCATGTAACATCATGGATTCATTTTTGTAATGAGCCACGCCTAATGCCAATGCGGAGTCACCACGGTAGTTACCATAACCTGCCATGATTTGAGTAGGTTCGTAAGGATCATAAGCCATAGGTTTCAATGCAGACAACGCGGAGGATAAAGCACCAACTTGACGAACTTCTTTTACAACATTATTCATGCTGTTTGCAACACGATTAAGTTGGGAACCATTAACAGCATCAGTAGAAGTGGAGCTAATTTCACCTGGAGCCACGTTAGTAATCTTATTACCGCCGTTGTTCAAACCGGAGCTTGTTAAGGATACGCTGCCACCCGCATTATTTTTAATTGTGATACCGTTACCGTTTGTCACAGTTGTATGACCGGAGTTATCCATAGTTGTAATGGAGTTGATACCAGTAATATCTTTTGCCAAACGAACATTCAAGCTGCCGTTGTTATCGGAAATAACACCGATATTGTTTGCAGTGGAAAGTTTGCTTTCATCAGTGATGCCACCTTTAACGGTTACTTTTTCACCTAAGTTACGATGGAATTCACCTTTGTCACCTGCAAAGTCCAAGCCAGCTTTCTTAAGGCCATCGATACCTTTTTTCAAGTCGCCGATGTTAGCACCGTTTGTTAAGCTGCTGCTATTATCAGCGATATTGTTGATATCTTCGCCAGCTTTATAACCGCTTGCCATGTTAACAACTTGATTGCCACCATTGTTCAAGCCGTCCTTAGTCAATGTTACTGCACCAGTACCATCTTTAGGGGAACCTTGACCTGCTGGAGGAGTAGTAATTGCAACACCGTTGCTGCTAACAGTAGTAGTTACTTTAGTACTACCCATGCCAGATGTAACAACCACACCATCTGCAGTTGTGCTTGTTCTCTTAGTCTTTTTGTCAGTAGTTACAACACCGTTAACAGTCAACTCAGTGGACTGAGTTGGATTATCTACAAGTACACCTTTAGCTGTTGTTTGAGTTGTATTATTTTGACTATCAGATACTTTCACATTATCTGCAGTAAGAGTAGTCTTATTACCAAATGTATCAGTGCTTGTAACACCTCTACCGTTTGTTAAAGTAGAGTGTTGTTGATCGTCTGTAGTTGTAGTTACACTGCGTAAGTTCAAGTCTTTTTTGATATCTACAGTGTATGTTTTGGACTTATCTGCATTTGTTGTAGATGTTACAGTTGTATTGCCGCTATCGCCAGCTTTCACTGTTGTAGTTGCTGCCGCCATGCTGCTCTTCAACTGTTGAACGTTAACTGCATCTGTATCATTTACACCAGCTGCCACGTTAGTAATCTTTTGATTATTTGCATTTAAGCCTTCGTTAGAAATGTATGTTTTACCGCCTACAGATACGCCCTTATCATCAAGAACAACTTGTTTGTTTGGATCGGAACCAACAGTTACGGAATCAAGACCTTTAAGGTTCTTAGCGAGTTTAACGTTCAAGTTGCCGTTTTCATTAACTACGCCAATGTTACCATTTGAAAGTTTAGAAGCATCAGCTTCGCCACCTTTAAATTCCAATGTTTGACCAAGGTCTTTATGGATAACTTCACCGGAGTCGCCTTTGAAGTTCAAGCCTTTCTTAGTCAAGTCTTGAGTGTTCTTATCAATTTTGTTATCTACAACTTTCAATTGATCTTCTGTTGCAGCTTGACCATTAGTGATCTTATTAGGATCCCAAGTTCTGTTAGTCAAATCGTTAACAGTACCAGAACCACCGTTGATAGTTACCTTACCGGAGTTGATTGTACCGTTTGTACCATTGATATTTACAGCATTAGCACCTTCGCCAGCTCTAATGATACCTGTTGTACCATCGAAATGAACTGATGTGCTACCGGAGCCCAATGTCACTGTGTCTTTCAAGTTTACAGTGTATGTTTTAGCTTTTGTAAGATCGTTGATTTCTTCTTCAACATGAATGTTCTTGCTACCTTTTACCTTAGTATCGGACGCAGCTTTTACTTCGTTCAATTGTTTAAGGTTAACAGCATCGCTATCTTCTGTACCAGCTTTAACATTTTTGATTTGTGTATTGTTTGCATTGAAGCCGTTGTTTGTAACAAATGTATTACCGCCAATTGTCAAACCATTATTGTTAATAGTTGTTTGACCAGTTGTTACGCTATTCAAGCCTGTTAAATCTTTTGCAAGTTTAACATTCAACTTACCGTTTTCGGATACAACACCGATGTTGTTGTCAGACAATTTAGATTTCTCAGTAATGCCACCTACAACATCCAATGTTTGACCAAGATCTTTATGGATTAATTCGCCAGAATCAGCTTGGAAGTTCAAGCCTTTCTTAGTCAAGTCATTGCCGTTGTCAGTGATTTTCTTATCAACAATTTTCAATTGGTCTTCTGTTGCAGCTTGACCACTTGTGAAGTTTTTGCCATCCCAAGTGATGTTTGTCAAGTTATTTACAGTACCAGCAGTACCGTTGACAGTCACTTTACCGGAGTTGATAGTGCCGTTTGTACCATTGATAGTTACAGCATTAGCACCGTCACCAGCTTTTATGATACCTGTAGTACCGTTGATGTTGATTGCATTATTGCCGGAACCTAAAGTTACATTGTCTTTCAATGCTACTTTGTAAGTTTTAGCTTGTGTATTAGGATCTACTGTGGAGTTAACATTGATGTTTTCGCTACCTTCAACTGTAGTGTTAGATGCATTTTTAACTTCATTCAATTGATTCAAGTTAACTGCATCATTGCCGTCAGTACCAGCTTTTACGTTTTTGATTTGTGTATTGTTAGCATCAAAACCGTTAGCTGTAACGAATTTCTTACCACCAATTGTTAAACCTTCGTTATTAATTGTTGTAGCACCAGTTGTTACACTTGTTAAGCCAGTCAACTCTTTAGCAAGTTTAACATTCAACTTACCGTTTTCAGATACCACGCCGATGTTATTGTCAGACAATTTAGCTTTATCGGAAGTACCACCTACAACATCTAATGTTTCGCCAAGATCTTTATGAATACTTGTAGCGTCATCGCCTTTGAAGTTCAAGCCCTTCTTAGTCAAGTTGCTACCGTTGTCAGTGATTTTCTTATCAACAACTTTCAATTGGTCTTCTGTTGCAGCTTGGCCGCTTGTGATGTTATTAGCATCCCAAGTGATATTTGTTAAGTTGTTTACAGTACCTTTAGCACCGTTAACAAGAACTTTACCGGAATTGATATTGCCTGTTACACCGTCAATCGCTACGTTACCAGCAGTAATTGTGCTGTTTGTACCATTGATAGTTACAGCATTGTTGCCTTCGCCGGCTTTTACAATACCTTTTGTACCGTCGATGTTAACAGCTGTATTGCCGGAACCCAATGTTACTGTGTCTTGTAAACCAACTGTATAAGTCTTAGCTTTAGTAAGTGGATCTTCAGAATCAGTTACATTGATGTTTTTACCTGCTTTTACAACAGTTTTAGCTGCCGCTGCGTTGTTGGATACTTCTTTCAACTGTTTAAGGTTAACTGCATGGTTATCCTCTGTACCAGCTTTCACGTTTGTGATTTGAGTATCGTTAGCATTGAAGCCGTTGCTTGTAACAAATGTGTTACCACCGATTGTCAAACCATTGTTGTTAATAGTTGTAGCACCAGTTGTTACGCTGTTCAAGCCTGTCAAATCTTTAGCAAGTTTAACATTCAATACGCCGTTGTTATTAACTACGCCGATATTATTTTCTGAAAGTTTAGATGCGTCAGCTTGACCACCAGTGATATTCAATGTTTGACCAAGGTCTTTATGAATTGCAGTACCCGCATCACCTTGGAAGTTCAAGCCTTTTTCTACGATTTCAGTTTTTGTAGTATCAATTTTATTATCTACTACTTTCAATTGATCTTCTGTTGCAGCTTGACCATTAGTAATAGCTTTAGGGTTCCAAGTTCTGTTAGTCAATTCGTTAACAGTACCTGTAGTACCATTGATAGTTACTTTACCGGAGTTGATAGTGCCATTTGTGCCATTGATAGTTACAGCATTAGCACCGTCGCCAGCTTTTACAATACCTGTTGTACCGTTAATATTGATAGCTGTATTACCAGAGCCTAATGTTACTTCATCTTTCAAGCCTACAGTATATGTTTTAGCTTTAGTTACATTGTCGATGCTTTCATCAACTTTAATGTTTTTACCTTCAGCTACCTTTGTATTTGCTGCAGATGCACTGTTGGATACTTCTTTTAATTGTGCCAAGTTTACTGCATCGCTGTCGATTGTACCACGAGCAACGTTAGTAATCTTGTTACCACCATTATCTAAACCGGATTTAGTAAGGGATACGGATGCATTGTTTGTAGCACCGTTGCTGATAGTTACACCGTTGGAAGTAACTTTTGTATCGCCTACAGTTACGCTGTTCAAACCTTTAAGGTCTTTTGCCAAACGAACTTTCAAGTCGTTAGAACCATCGGATACAACACCGATATTGTCTTCTGCAGTCAATTTGGAAGCTTCTGTAATGCCACCTTTAACATTTACTTGTTCACCAAGTTTTTTATTGATTACGCTACCGGAGTCAGCACCGAATTTCATGCCTTTATTGATCAATTCTTCTTTAGTCTTGAACAATTGGCTACCGTTGATAGCATCTGTGGATGTAGCTGTTACAGCGCCATCTTTTACATTTGTAATTGTAGTGCCATTAGCACCTTCCAATGTTACCTTAGTCTTATCAACAACACCGTTATTGATGTCATATTTAACAGCACGATCTGTTAATTTATCTACAGAAGTCTTGGATGCAATGTTATTGATTGTAACTTGTTCTTTAACGCCTGCATGGTTTTTATCCTCTACAGTCAAGGATACTTCACCATTATCGTTTACCTTATAGGAACCGTCAGCGCTGGAGTTTCTTACAAGACGATAGTCAGTTGCACTGCTACCTTGTTGAGTAATTTGTTCACTAACTTTTTTCAACTGATCTTCAGTCGCTGCACGACCGGATACGATAGATGTGGAATCCCAGTTCTTATTGCTCAAGTTAGTTACATAATTACCAGTTTCACTTGCATGTTTCGTATTTTGAACAGTTTGAGCGCCCATTACAACAGCACCAGCAGTTACTCTACCTGCTGTACCATCAAGAACTACTTGATTGTTACCGCTACCCAATGTCACTTTGTTGTTCAAACGAAGATCATATTTAGCGCCTTCAGTGCTTGTAGCAGGAGTTGTTGTCAATTTAAGGTTATCATCGGAAACAGTTACTTTAGAATGTTTACCTGCTTCGATTTTCACATCATGTAATTGGCTACCGTTTACAGCATCTGTAGAAGTAGAAGATACTTCACCAGCTTTCAAGTTAGTAATTGTTGTACCGCCTTGGCCTTCCAAAGTAACCTTGTTTTTATTAACAGTAGTACCGTTAAGATCATATTTAACAGCACGTTCTGTCAATTTATCCAATTCAGTTTTGGATGCGATATTGTTGATTGTTACCGTATTAGCAGGGTTGTTAGGATGAGCTTCATCTTTAACTTTTAAATCAACTTTATTGTTTTCTACAGAGTAAGAACCATCTGCAGAATTTGTATTATTGATCAAACGGTAATCTGTTTTAGCTGCATTAGTAGTCTTGATTTCATCAGACACTTTTTTCAACTGATCTTCAGTTGCTGCACGACCAGATGTGATTGTAGGGTTTTGAACATTCCATTCTTTATTGTCCAAACCAGTTACATAGTTTTTATTGTCGCTATGTTTACCTACGCGAACAGAACCTGCAGTTACGCTGTTCAAACCTGTTAGGTCTTTTGCCAACTTAACATTAAGGTTGCCGTCTTTAGCTACAACACCGATGTTGTTGTCAGATAAAGCACCTGTAGCGCCACCAGTAATACCTAAAGTATCGCCAAGTTGTTTATTAATTTTAACGTTGTTATCGCCTTGGAAGCTCAAGCCTTTAGCGATTTTGTTAGTGTTATTTGTAATATTAGTAGTATTAATATCTTGTTGCTCTTTAGAAGCAAGGTTCGTCAACTTAACTTGTTTAGGGTTGGAACCATCAGCATCAGCAACAGTCAATGTCATGCTGCCATCAGCAGCTACTTTATATTCGCCGTTGCTGCCTGCTGCAGGGTTTGCAATCAAGCGGTAGTCAGTTTTGGAAAGACCGTTAGAGATTTTAGAGATATCAACATCGAATGTTTGATTGTCATTACGTGTCAATGTCAATCTCTTACCGTCATTGGATACTGTACCGGATGTAACATAAGTATTTTTCAAACCTGTTACTTCAGCAGTCAAACCATTTGTACCGGTCATGTTAATTTTGCCGTTACCGTTTGCTTCATAAGTAGCAGCACCACGTTGTAAGTATTTATCGTATTTAGCCGCAATACGAGAGATATCACCGATATTAGCAGCATTTGTTAATGTATCACCACCGGATTGTACATTGGTAATTTGATACCCACCAGCATTGATACCTCTTGTGCTCATGGATACATTGCCTGTTGTAACGGAGTTGAAGTTTGCATTATCAACAGTTGCAACCGTAACATTGTCTCCAGAACCTTCTAATTTAATATTATTACCAGCGTTAAAGTTCACTGTACGGTTAGGCGCTTTTACGTCTTTTACCTTTTGGCCATTAACTTGAAGTTCCCAGCCAGAGTTTGCGGATTTAATTGCTTCATGAACAGTGTTTTTACCTGTATCACCAATATTAGTCATGGTGATAGTACCGTTTTGGTCAACCTTAGCATTACCACCCAAAATATTTGTAGTGCTGTTAGCTACATTACCTACTGCATTAGCAACGCCATATAACTGGCTACCGTTAATAGCATCTGTAGATTGTGCATTCACACGACCAGCAGCTACGTTAGTAATTGTACGTTTTGTAGAAGTATTACCTACGCTAACTGTGGAATCAGCAGTGCCACCGGCATAGTTATATTTCAAGCCGTTAATAGTTTCACTAGCAGTGCTCACAGGAGCAGCTGTTACAGAATTAGCACCTAAGGCAACGCCACGAACGTTATTTACTGTTGCTTTGCTACCGAGAGCTAAGCCTTCGTTTTCTTGTACGCTTGCTTCGCTACCGATTGCTACAGCATCAGTTACTTCTTTTTGAGCTTTAAGTTTAGTGATTAATTCAGGATTATCTTTATAAACACTACGATCACGTACACGTTCTAATGTACCAGCTTGAGCGCTTACGCCCAATGCGATAGAACGAGAACCAGTTGCTTGTGCATCATCACCGATAGCCACAACATTTTTCTTGTCCCCATCTTGAGTACTCAAAGCACTAGCTTCACGACCCATAGCAATAGAGCCGTAACCTTCAGAATGAGCATTGTTACCGATAGCTGTAGAACGTTCACCTAATGCCCATGCCGCATTACCTGCAGCCACAGAGGAACCGCCCAATGCATAAGTATCATTACCAAGAGCCACACCGGAACCACCATGAGCACGTGCGGAGTTACCTACAGCAACGGAGTTATTTACTTTATATTGAGGGTCATTTTGAATACCTGCTTCAGCATTATTACCAATCGAAACACCGTCTACCGCATATGTTTTAGCATTGTTACCAATTGCTACCGCGTTATCACGATAATGAGCAGCACGATTACCAATGGCTACACCTTGAGTTCCCTCGGAAACAGCTTGAGTACCAATGGCTACACCATCAGCAAAAGCCTTCTGATCTCGAGTTTTACCTGCTACAACTTTTGCACCTTGACCGATAGCAATAGAACGAGCAGTATTAGCTTGTGTATTACTACTTCCATCATATTTTGTATATTGAGTTTTTTTATCATCCATGAAAGGTGTAGGGTTAGCAGAACCAATCGCAATAGATTGATTACCTTTAGCCAATGCAGAATGACCCATAGCCAAGCTTGCTTCACCTTGTGCAGATGCAGCTGTACCGATAGCTGCAGCATATTTTGCACCTGCATAGGCTTGACGCATCATTGCTAGTGAATTAAATCCGTTGGCTTTTGTTGCGGCACCCACCGCAATAGAACCAATATCATTAGATTGTGCATATTGACCTAAGCCAATACCTAATCCACGAGCATTGGAGTAGTCACCAATAGCAATACCAGATACCGAACCATCTGCAGATCGTGCACTAGCACTATTGCCAAGTTCTATACCAAATACCTTACTATTAGTATATAGTTTAGTTTTATCGCTACTATTAACTTCTCTACCACTACCAGGATTACCAGGGGTTTCATAATCATACATTAAAATTTCAGGTGCACCAGGTTTAGGTTTTAACCAATTAAAAACAGCATTTTCACCAAGCTCTGGATTAACAGAGAAACCTTTATCTCCAGCCTGAACATTCGAAACCAACCCACTACCGCAGGTCAAAACCATAGCCGCCAAGCCAACTTTTACCGAAGCTTTTGCGGAATTACTAACAAAGCTTTTGGAGCCACGAGTATGGCTTTTTGCAATTTCAGATACAACGACATATGCGCCTCGTACCTGACTCCAAATTACCCTATAAATACGATTCATTTAGTAGTACCTACCTTTCACACAGTTTTATAAGGGATTCTAAAACCAACACTAAAACACTAAAAATAATAAAATTTTCATCAAAAATTTAATTACTATACATATAAAATATCAGATTAGTTTATGAATGTAAATATATTTTTTTCATATTTCGCTCATTTATTTTCAGAACTTTAAACTTCTTTTAAAAATTGATTTTCTTACTCATTTAAATATATTTTCAATCATAAAAACCCTTACAACAATGGGCCAAACAACACTTATAATCTAAAGCTAATGATTTTATAGTAAATTAATCACATTTATAATTTTCGATTAAAATTATATGTTCTGTATTATACACTATTATGAAAAGTTTGTGAAGTCAAACACAAAAAAAGAACGAAAGTCCTTTCACAGTAGACTTTCGTTCTTTCATTTTATATACCATATAGGGTTAAAATCATCTAATTTTCATGGGTATTTTCTGGTACATCAGCTCGCTTTTTATCACATGAACACAAGATGAAATAGATATGAATTACATGCCTAAACGACTCATAATAAGAGCCAATTGTCGCTTAGTCTCTTCGTTATCTTTCTGTAGACGAAGGTTGTCTTCTTTCAATGCCGCATAGTCTGCAGTTAATTTTTCATCCTGCGCTTTCATGCGTGCATTTTCAGCTTTCAAAGCAGTCATTTCATCCTGCATTACGTACATAGAGCTGATAGGGCCGCCCTTGTAGCGTTCAGGAATAGCCTTCTTCTCATCAGAAGAACCGAATTTACGAGTTACACCAGCATTCACCATATTATGACGACTACCAACAGATACGCCTGCATGGAACATAGTGTCTTCCGATGTGTAGTGAGCAACACCTAAAGCTGCTGCAGTTTCGCCTCTGTAATTACCAATACCAGCCATCACTTGAGTTGGTTCTAACGGATCATATTGAATCGGTTTCAACGCAGACATAGCCGCCGCATGAGCACCTACACGTTGCGTTTCGCCCGCCACGGAATTAATAGCATTGGCCATGCCCTCCGTAACTCCTTTCAATTGATTTACGTTAACCGCATCCGTGCCGTTTACACCAGGACCTACATTGCTAATTGTTTTACCACCGTTATTCAATCCATCTTTAGTAAGACTTACAGTATTACCGCTAGCAGGAGTAATGGTTATGCCACTGCCGTTCACAACCGTAGAGTTACCTGCAGCATCCTTAGTCGTTACGGACGTAAGACCTTTCAAATCTTTCGCCATACGAACTTTAAGATTAGTGCCGTCAGATACAACGCCTACATTATCTTCTGTAGTCAACTTGCTAGCATCAGTAATACCACCGATTACGTTTACCTGTTCGTTAAGCTTTTTGTTAATCACATTACCGGAATCACCACCGTATTTCATACCATCGTCTTTGGTTGCCACTTGATGTGTCTTGCCCTGTTCATCTTGGTACTTAATACGAGTAATAGCATTACCTCCTAGATCAGAATCGCCCTTATCAGCAATCATATCTGCATTGCGACCATCTTTGCCAGTTAAACCGATGTGACCAACGCCGTCTTTGCCCGACATAGATACAGCATCTTTACCGTCTTTACCTGTGATACCTACCTTGCCATCTGTGCCATTCGCGGTATCAGGGCCTGCGATAGATACGCCATCTTGACCATCTTTACCAACGTTAATAGTGCCTTTGTTACCGTCGATTTCAACCTTGTCACCAGCTTTGATTGTGCCTGCATTACCATCGATGGCAATTTGTTTCTTCGGATCGGAGCCTAATGTTACTTGGTCTTTAAGGCTTACTTCATAGTTTTTAGAACCATTCGGATTGTCGCTTGGTGTAACCTTAATATTATCGCCTGCTGTTACCGTCGTAGTCGCAGCAGCTGCAGCTTGATCCAGTTGAGATTTATTGACTGCATCAGTCGGAGCTGTACCAGCAGCTACATTCGTAATCTTGTTGCCACCGTTATCCAAACCATCTTTAGTTAGGCTCACAGGGTTACCGCTAGCAGGTGTAATCTTCATGCCGCCACCATTTACAACTGTAGTGTTGCCTGCAGCATCTTTAGTTGTTACTGTTTCAAGCCCTTTCAAGTCTTTTGCCATACGAACCTTGAGGTTATTACTACCATCGGATACTACACCTAAATTGTCTTCTGTAGTCAACTTGCTAGCATCAGTAATACCGCCGATTACGTTTACTTGTTCGTTAAGCTTTTTGTTGATCACAGCACCGCTATCGCCACCGTATTTCATACCGTCATCTTTGGTTGCCACTTGGTGGGTCTTACCATTTTCGTCTTTGTACTTAATACGAGTAATTGCGTTACCTTCGATATCAGGGTCTCCTTTTTCAGCAGTGATATCAGCGCTCTTACCGTCTTTACCGCTTAAGCCGATGTGACCTACACCATCTTTGCCGGAAATAGATACAGCATCCTTGCCGTTTTGATCTTTAACAGCTACCTTGCCATCTGTACCATTCACTGTATCAGGGCCTGTGATGGATACGCCATTCTTACCATCTTTGGCAACCGTTACAGATTCAGCTTTAAGGTTTTTACTCATTTTCACGTCAATCGTCGTATTGCCTGTTGCTGCATCTTGTTTGATGAAAGTCTTGATATTTTCACCGCTATAATCGGTATCAGCAGCTTTACCTTCGCCTTTTACGATTACGGTAGAACCTAATTTACTAGTTTGTACACCGCCTACATTAGCATCAAATTTAAGGCCTGTTGCAGTTTGATTTGCCAAAGCTTGTTTCAATTGGTCTTCTGTTGCGGCACGACCAGATACAACATTCCCTGGATCCCAAGTCTTATTATCAAGACCCGTAATATAGTTGCCTGTATTACCAGGATTCGCACCATCAGCTTGTTTACCCATTGTTACGTCGCCTGCTTTCACAGTGTCCGTAGCCGTAACAGATCTAACATTAAGATCTTTCTTTAATTTAAGAGCAATCTTAGTATCATCACCAGTTTGAGTAATTTCTGTAGTAATGTTGTCATCACCGTTTACAGTTACTTTAGAGCCTAATTTATTCGTTTTTTCATCGTCATTATCCGCGTTAAAACGAAGGCCTTTATTGATAAGGTCTGTTTTAGTATTATCAATTTTATTATTTAAATCATTCTTGGTATTCGTAATTTGGTCACCAAGATCTTGCTTAACTTGATGTAATTGACCGCCGTTAACTGCATCTTTAGAGTTAGCAGCCACGTCGCCATTAGCCACATTGGTGATCTTTTGGTCATTAGCATTGATACCATTTGGAGATACATAATTCTTACCACCTACGGTCAAACCGCCGTTGTTGATAGTAGTATTACCAGCTGTAACGCTGTCCAAACCAGTCAATGTTTTAGCCAATTTCACATTCAATGTGCCAGTACCATCGGATACAACACCGATATTGTTGTCAGACAATGTACCTGTAGCACCGCCTTTAACAGCAACCGTATCACCTAATTTCTTATTGATTGTTGCACCAGAGTCCCCATCAAAGTTCAAACCTTTTTCAATAGTTTTATTGATAGTAACGATATCACCAGCATTCTTTGCGATATTTTGCGTATTATTAGCAATATTACCGGCATTTGTTGTGATATTTTGTTTGTTATCAGCGATAGCTTGTTTATTTTTGTCAATTTGATCTTTATTGGTATTAACTGTATCGTTAACCTTTTTCAACTGATCTTCTGTAGCAGCGCGACCAGGAACAGCCACAGGATTGTCTACATTCCAGTCTGTATTTTGAAGGCCTGTTACATGTCCTGCATTACCATCTACAGTTACAGGATGTGCAGTACCAACATTGATTGTATTGCCTAATCCAACAATATATTCCTTACCACCTGCTGCATTTGTACCTTCTGTTACAGTTACATTTGCATCTTTTGCTTTCACAGTAGGCGCTTTATCGATAGAGTTAATCACATTTTGTAATTGACCATAGTTAACCGCATCATTAGGGTTAGTACCATCAGCTACATTGGTGATCTTTTGATTATTCGCATTGATACCATTTGGAGATACATAGTTTTTACCATTTACGGTCAATCCGCCGTTATTGATAGTAGTACCACCAGCTGTAACGCTGTCCAAACCGGTCAATGTTTTAGCCAATTTAATATTTAGCGTATCAGTTCCGTTGGAAACGACACCGATATTGTTATCTGTCAATTTAGTTGCATCGGTCACGCCGCCTACAACATTAGTCTGTTCGCCTAATTTACGAGTGAATTTATTGTCTGCAGCTGCCGCAGCTTTTACATCGCCTGCATAGGATACTCCTTTTTCTACTTCCGTTTTAACTGCAAACAATTGGCTGCCATTGATAGCATCAGTGGATGTAGCAGAAATACGACCGGCCGCTACATTAGTAACAGTCCGTTCCATACCTGCCTTACCTACGCTTACTGTGGAAGCAGGATTTGTGCCTGCAAAGTTATGAGTTGCCCCATTGATTGTTGCAGAAGGAGTAGCCACAGCCGCTGCTGTTTCAGAGCCATTACCGATAGCTACGGCATTGTCATTAGCTACTTTCGTATTATTACCAAGAGCTAAACCGTTAGCCCCTGTTACAGTAGCACTATTACCTAGAACCATGCCATTGTCACCGGAAATAGTAGAGTTATTACCTACTGCATAGGAATTATCCGTTGTAATGGTATTTTTATAACCAAACGCACCCGCCGTATTACCTTTAACTGTACCAGCAGTAACCTTTTTAATTTTATCGCCATTAGCTTCTGTAATTTCTGTAACAGTAGCAGTCCCTACCGTATTGTCACTACCGATAGCATATGCATTATTGCCGTAAACCTTATTGCCTTTACCAAGAGCACCTGCGGATGCACCGGATAGAGTTGCATTCGTCATATCAAAGCCCACTGTATTTGTATCGCCGAGAGCTGTGGATTTCTCCCCATAAGCACCAGCCTGACTACCGATAGCAAGAGAGTTATTCCCCCAGCTACGAGCCATAGCACCGATAGCGGTGCTAGCCACACCTTTTGACAAGGAGTTAGCACCGATAGCATTAGAACCCGTGCCTAAAGACTGCGTCATCATACCAATAGCAAGGCTGGCATTTCCGATAGATGCAGTATTTACATAGTTCTTACTATCATTAAGAGCTGCTGTACCCAATCCACCTGGATGCAACGCAGCCACTTCACGGTTAAAGTTTTTCTGCGTACCTGGCACCGCTAAATCAGGAATAGCCTTATATAAATCAGGCTTTGCCTGATCGATATCATCACCGCCGATAGCGATAGAAGACTGACCAATAGATCTTACATCACCACCGATAGCCACAGATTGTGTGCCATATACCTTCGCTACGCTACCGATAGCTACAGATTGTGAAAACAGCTGTCCATCACCATCAGCAGTAGCATTTCTTCTAATTATATTAGCTTCTGCTGCAGCACCGATGACTACGTCACCACGAGAACCGTAAGAAGCGGCTTCTGCACCCATTACAACTGCACCGGATCCAGGTTGTTGATGATACTTGGAAATCGTGCTCTTCGCTTGACGACCTATTACAATATCGCCATTTTCCTTTGCAACTGACCCTTGACCGATAGCAATAGTACCCGCAGGATATGGAACCTTCACTCGTTGTTGACCTTCAGCCTTTGCACCATTACCGATGGCAATACCATTTTCACTTGTCGCTAATGTAGTCGCGTCATTACCTACAGCCACAGACTTAGCACCTGCGGATTTCGCATTATCACCGACGGCAACGCTATTGCTACCAGTAGCAGCCGCACCAGGACCTTGTATTACATTTGCTTCTGCAATTCCCGATACTAAACAACCCGTAATAGCAAAAGCACATAAAGCTGCACGGAAAGTAATGCTCGTTCTTGCAGAATTCACACTAGCTTTACCGCCACCACTCTTAACTAACTCAGATACTACAACGTAGCAATTTTTAGCTTTACTCCAAATTACATTATAAATTCGATTCATGTTATTCCTTTCTCACGAACTACCGATTCTACCGGTTACGCATTCTGTTTATAGCCTCATATAAAAACAAAATAAAAGAAGAAGTAATAGACATAAAAAATCATCTACACTTCTAACATAAAACAATAGTACTCAATACTATAGTTTAAGTACTATTACGTATATCTTTTCCTTTAAGATACTCACTCTAGTGACTACTATATCAAAAATATTCAATATTGTAAACAACTTTTTCATGTTTCATTCATTTTTATAGTTTATTTAATAAAGTTAATGATTAGGAAAGAAATTCTTCATCTTTTCTATATATTTATGGAATTAAATTTACATATTCATATATGAGAGATTTAGTCTATGTATGACAAAAGCCGAGGCGGTTTGTGCCTCGGCTTTCATCATATAATATAGTCTAAATTTTATTAAATTGTTGGTGCATTAATCGCTTTGCGAAGATCCACTGTATGAAGTTCGTCCATTGCAGGAGCTACTTTTTCATCCACAGTTTTCACGCGATTATTGCCGTCTTTCATAGCTTCGTTCAAGCTGAAGATAACCATT
>OGEH01000796.1_pt1 | contig 17317 bp, 16 predicted proteins | sample 1570681 | NCBI WGS metagenome assembly OGEH01 (sample SAMEA2582126, study PRJEB24529) | metagenome | biome: Human gut stool | place: China | collected 2011 | reverse complement strand
CTTAAACAGCAACCTTCTCAAGAATCTCCCGCTTCTATAAGCGGGAGAGGTTCAAAATAGACATAAGTTATAGATACGAGGAGAATTATCATGAAAATCACACAGATTATGTATACCAATGAAGCGGCAGGCCTGTCGTGCCGCGGCGAAGAACGCTTCCTGCCTTATGGCGAAGCCCTCTGCCTGGCAGGTCGCGCCATACCGACGGCCCGGCTGTGGAAAAAGATGCAGGATGACGGCGCGGCCGAATTCCCGGACCAGACGGGCCGCATGGACGGCACGTGTCAGCTGATGCAGCAGTCCTTCACGCCGCGCAAAGCCGTCTACGAACTGTATCGCACGGAGGCCGCACAGCAGCGTCATATCGCCACGATAGCGCTAGAACAGTTCCCGCGGCCGACAGCCATCGGCGGCCACAAAGTCCGCGGCCATATCGCCGTGAGCCATCCCCTCACACCGTCGAGCACAGCAGAAGCCCTGAGCCTGGCAGGCGTCCTGGATACGGCCGGTCAAATCGCCCTGGGCCTGGGTGTCATCCGCCTGGTCTACGACGACACGCCGCCTGTCGCCGACGACGATGCCGCCCGGCTGCGCGACGAACTGGCCCAGACCCAGGCCTATTACCAGACCTTGCAGGAAAGTTATGATGGCTACGTCCAGACCCTGGAACAATCCCTGCGCGAATGGGAAACGCGCTGTCCCCAGGAAGACGTCGAAAAAAGGGCCCTTCCCCTGCCCGACGACTACACGTCGCGCCTGGAAAAGGCCCTGGAAGGCTTCCGCGTCTGTCTGGCCGGCGGCAGCGCCCTGTGGCATGACAAAGTCCGCACGCGCTTCCCGCACTGGATGATCCTGGAAAACAAGCACTTCGACGTCCAAAAACTTCAGGGCGCCGACGTACTCATCATCAACACCAACCATACAGGCCACGCCCTAGTCCGCAAAGCCTGCCAGCAGGCCGCTTCCCAGGGCACGCTCGTCTGCTACACCAGCCGCTATAATCTCAACGCCGTCGCCGCCGACATCCTCTATGCCTTGGGCGAGTAAGCCTAAGAGCCACTGACTTTTATTTTGCAACATTTTTGTAAAATTGAACAAATAATTGCATTTCCCATAAGATTCTTTACAACATATTGACGCTCGCCGCAGCGGCGCGCTATAGTAAAGGCATGAGGAGGTGGTATCGTGAAAAAATGGAAACAGGCTATCCTGGCCGCCTTGTTCTGCACGTGTACGACGTTGACAGGACTGGCTGCAGACACGGCCAAAACGGCACCTGCCGAAGCGGCCGTTCAGACCCAGGCCACCGAAACAGGAGCTGAAAAAACAGCAGAAAAAGCCAGTGTGCCTACGGATCCGTTAACCGGCCATACAGGTAAAATCATCGACAAATATTACCTGACCAAAGGCTCGACCTATAAAGACATGACGACGCTGCTCCAGACCATCGATTCCCAGCGGACCGGGCTGGACGCAACAACCAGGCCTTATTATTTCCGCGTCGACAAAGACCTGACGGACAAGTACTTCCGCCGTGTCCGGGCCTATGACGACAAAACGACGGAACAGATTGGCGAATACTTAGTCGCCAAAGACAAGAGTGCCGTCTGGCGTATGGATACGCCCCACGAAGGCTTGATTTATGGCAGCGCTGAAAAAATGATGAAAAAGAGCCGCATCATCATCTACCCGCGCTACCTGGCCCTGGGCAGCAAAGGCATCGTCGCCCTGCAGACGCCGGGCAATGTCCCCTATGGCCTGACGGCCAAGAGCCTGAATGAGTCCGTCGCCAAAATCGGAGAAGACAATACAATCATCCCCGTCAAGACGGGCCAAGTAGACATCCTGGCAGACGTGACCGTCGGCGACGTCAAAGAAACGGCATCGCGCCGCATCTCCGTCGTCACCCAGGCCGACCTGCAACGCATGGCCTACAATGCCTACATGACCCAACTGTATATGGATACCTATTGGAATTGGGGTTGGGACGGCCCTTTTTATAATGATTGGGGCTGGCATCGCCCGCCACCACCGCCACGCCACGGCCATCGGCCGCCACCGCGGAGATAGAAAAAGGAGCTGTCGAACGACAGCTCCTTTTAAGTGGTTAGCAGCTAATGGCTAGTGATTAGTGGATGGTTAAAAATTTGCAACCAGCTTCTACAAACTACAAAGCAAATGGGGCCTCGCATGATGGCAGAAACCTTCATGCGACAGCCCCTTCTTCTGTAGGGGCGCCCGCACCGGAATATGTACGATTTCCCGACCTGTTTGCTAGAAGAATCATCCAAATCCCTAACGGGTCTTTAAAGAGAAACCTCTCAGACCGCCTTTGGCGGCCAGCTCTCCTATTAGGAGAGCCTTTCATCAAGCCTCAAACACCTCACACCAAATGTCTGGGAGCAGCCGAGACGGCGCCTTCCAGGCTTTCTTTTTCTGTTTTGTAGATGCGTTCGGCGATTTCGTCGACTTTGTGGGTCAACCACATGTAGGCCGTCGTACCCTCACGGTAATCGGCTTCGGCATACATATCGATGCGGCCATCTTCCCGCAGTTGTTCGACCTGGCGGAAGGCCTTGCTGTTTCCTTTGGGATAAATGGCAAAGGTCGATCCGCCGAATTTTTTGACTACCGAAAAGGCCGGCACATCGCTGGGCCCGTCGGCAATATAAATCATATTGGGGAAAGCGACGCGGCGCAGGGCATCGGACATCTTGGCATTGACATCGATTTCCGGATGCTGAGGCACGCCCTTATTGATTTCAAACAAGGCCCGCGTCTTGGTCGTATTATCGATAGTATAGCCCACTTCACTGATGATTTTATGCTTTTCTGCATCGAGCCCTTCAATGAGGTCGCAGCCCCAGATTGCTTCAACATAGGGCATGACGGCCGACCCTTTGATGATAGCCGACATGCCCGTACTGACGATGTAATGCTCCACCTTGATGTTGTACTCGCGGTACTTGGGGTTCTCTTCGACGACGCGCTGGAGATTCTTGAAGATTTCCGGGACGCCGTGATAATACTTCTGCTTCTGGCCAAAGGTCTTCAGCTTTTCATTATTAAGGCCCTTGAAAATCCCATTCTGTGCGTCCTTGATGAACTGATTCAGATAAATCGTGTCGGCATTGACCTTGACGCCTTCCTTGGCATAATACGCCGGCAAGGCATTGACATGCTGCCAGAATTTCGCCTTATCAATATGATATTCCTCAAAAATCGGGTCCTGCATGTTCCCGTCAATCAAAGTCTTGTCGAAATCCCAAATCACAGCAATGATGTTCTGCATGAAGCTCCCCTCGCTTTCAGGCAATCAGAAGGAAAAGGTATCTTTCAACCCCAGCCACTGCTGGTCTTTATCGCTCAGATTCAACGGTGTCCCGTCTTCGAGATGATAACCGGCGGCGCTGGGCGAACCCTGATATTCGCCGACGAGCTGGGGCCACTGGATGCCGATTTCCGGGTCGTTCCAGGCCATGCCGCCTTCATCATTGGGATGCCAGAAATCATTGACCTTATAGCAGAATTCCGCCACATCGCTGAGGACCAGGAACCCATGGGCAAAGCCTTCGGGAATGAGGAACTGCTTCTTATTTTCTTCCGTCAATTCGACACCGTACCATTTGCCATACGTCTTGGAATCACGGCGCAAATCGACAGCCACATCGAAAACACTGCCGCGGACAGCACGGACGAGCTTGCACTGGGGAAAATGTTTCTGGAAATGAAGCCCTCGCAAGACCCCTTTTGTCGACATGGACTGATTATCCTGAACAAAATTAATATGGAACCCCGCTTCCTCCATATCCTTTTGATTATACGTTTCCATAAAATATCCACGGCCATCACCATGAACCGTCGGCATAATGACACAAAGCCCGTCAATGCCGCCCACATTCTTTTCAACCTTTATCTGACCCATTGTTATATCTCCCTTCATGCATATTTCCTTTATTATAACATATTCAGTTAAACGCAGGACGCAGTTCGCCGTTCGCAGGCCGCCCCGGATTCAGATGCCGCTTCGCGGCAACAAATTCAAAGTAACAACATCGCCTCGAGCAACCCTCGGCTCGTAAAAATGCCCCAATCGGGGTATTGTATTTTTTTGCGGTCCGCAGGACCGCGGCGACCTGCGTTCATTCCCATTCTATGATTGCATGATTTTTCCAATTAATGCATTTAGCATCATGCTTATCTTCCGACACAGATTCAAAACATCTCTCACCAATTGGTCACTCAAATATTTTAACCGTATACAAAGAAGTAATTGAGTCTCTAATTCAGCAATGGAACCGCGCGCAATATATAAAAAATGTACAAATTCCTTATCACTTTGCCGACCCTGCCCTTCTGCAATATTAGACGGTACAGAAATTGCAGCACGTCTCATTTGATCGGCCAATGAAAACTTTTCTTCCACTGGCAACATCCGGATAAGTCTATACACGTCTTCTGCCAAATCCATTGCGCGTTGCCAAACTTCATAATCTTTATAATTGCGTAACGTCATTGTAACCCTCCTTAGCGAACTGCGACCTGCGGCCGGGGGGGGCCTAGTCCCGCCCCCATACGAGCCGAGGGTATCCCGAGGCAATGTATCACCACTGAGTCTGCCGCAGCAAAGCTGCATCTGAGCCCGAGGCGGCTTGCCTTCTGCGACCCGCGACCTGCGGCCGGGACTTTAGTCCCGGCTTTTTAAATACCTCCGCAAGGCGTCTTTCCAGTCGGGCAGCGGCCGGAATCCGTTGGCGGCGAGTTTACTTTTATCCAATCGGGAATTAAAGGGTCGTTTGGCTTTCGACAGGCCGTATTCTTCCGTCGTAACGGGGATGACTTTCGTCGTATAGCCGGCCTGGCGATAGATTTCACAGGTAAAATCATACCAGGAAATATAGCCGCCTTCGTTAGTCGCATGGTAATAGCCGTATTTATCGCTTTCAATCATATCGATTAACAGCCGGGCCAAATCAAAAGTATACGTCGGTGTCCCGATCTGGTCATTGACGACGCGGACCGTATCGTGCGTCTTGCCGACATTGAGCATAGTCTTGACGAAATTCTTGCCGTTCTGACCGAATACCCAGGCAATGCGGACGATAAAATATTTTTCCAGCGTCTGCGAAACGGCCAATTCCCCTTCAAGCTTGGTCTGGCCATAAACGTTGAGGGGCTGGTAATCCTTGCAGTCCGGCTGCCACGGCTCCGTCCCCTGCCCGTTGAACACATAATCCGTACTGAGATAGAGCATCTTACAGTCCAATTCCTTGCAGACATCGGCAATATGCTGCGTCCCACCGGCATTGACCGCCCGGACCTGAGCCACTTTGTCGTCATCTTCGGCCATATCGACAGCCGTCCAAGCCGCACAATGAATGACCGCATCGGGCTGGACGTCCGAAATGACACGCCGTACCGCATCCGCATCGGTAATATCCAAAGGCACATACGGTGCCGTCGTCACCGCCGTCCCATCAGCCATACCACTGTAAGCCGGAGCCAAATCACTGCCGATACCGACATGCCCCCGCAAAGCCAGCTCATTCATCACATCATGACCCAACTGGCCATTCACACCTGTTACAAATATTTTCATAGAGTGGTTTTCTCCCTTCATACTATCTTATTCCATCGTCATTATCAAATAAACGCAGACCGCAGTTCGCAGTTCGTAGGCCGCTCTTATCGTTCATCGTAGTTCGTTCATCGTTCATCGAAAGGTCCCCTGCGAAGGGCCGAAAATATCCCAAGGCGAACTACTGCGACCTGCAAACTGTATTCATCTCCATCGCCTGCATGCGATTTCGTAGGGGACGCCCAGAGCCTTTCTAGCCCGCCAGGTACTATCGAGAGATGCAGGGCAGTTACAGCAGCGGCGGGTGTCCCGCCGTGAATTTCGTACACAGCCTACTCTGGTATAATGGTAAGCCGTGACTTCTGTGGATCCGTTGATTATGCATCAAAAGCAAATCAACTATAGAGGCGACCACATGTACGTCCGTTCGGAATAACAATGCACAACATACTACATGTCAACATTGCCTACACGAGTATATGCCAACTGTTCGCAACGGGCCGCCCTTTGGGACAGCCCCTACGCAAAACCGGGACCAATTTCGATGATAGGGTTCTTTCCTTACGAGCCGAAGGTACCTCGAGGCAATGTATCACCCCTGAGTCTATCGCAGCAAAGCCGCATCTGAGTCCGCAGCGAACTGCGGCCTGCGTCGAGGCTCCTAGCCTCGACTCCCATACATCTTCTGATAATACTGCTGGTATTCCCCGGAAATGATGGGCTGCCACCAATCTTCGTGGTCCAAGTACCACTGGATGGTCTTTTTGATGCCGTCGGCAAATTTTGTTTCCGGCAGCCAGCCTAATTCTTTATGGATTTTCGTCGGGTCGATGGCGTAACGGCGGTCATGGCCTTTACGGTCCGTAACATGATGGATGAGGCTTTCCGGTTTGCCCAGTTCTTTGCAAATCAATTTGACGATGTCGATATTCCTCATTTCATTATGGCCGCCGACGTTATAGACTTCGCCGACACGGCCCTTCTGGAGGATGAGGTCGATGGCCCGGCAATGATCCTCGACATAGAGCCAGTCGCGGACATTGAGGCCGTCCCCATAGACAGGCAGCGGCTTGTCATGCAGGGCATTGATGATCATGAGGGGAATCAGCTTTTCCGGAAAATGATAAGGACCATAGTTATTAGAGCAGCGGCTGATGGTCACCGGCAGGCCATAAGTCCGATGATAAGCCAGAACCAGGAGGTCAGCCGAAGCCTTGGAGGAACTATACGGACTGGACGTGTGGATTGGCGTCGTTTCCGTAAAGAACAAATCCGGCCGGTCCAAGGGCAAATCCCCATAAACTTCATCCGTCGATACCTGATGATACCGCTGGATACCGTACTTGCGGCAGGCATCCATGAGGACAGCCGTCCCCATAATATTCGTTTCCAAGAAAATCGCCGGATTCTCAATAGACCGGTCGACATGCGATTCCGCCGCAAAATTGACGATTACATCAGGATGCTCCTCTTCAAACAACCGATAAACTGCATTGCGGTCACAAATATCAGCCTTGACAAAACGAAAATTATCCTGGTCCATAACCGGTGCCAACGTAGACAAATTCCCAGCATACGTCAACTTATCCAAACAAATCACCCGGTCCTGCGGGTGTTCCTTCAACATATGAAACACAAAATTCGAACCAATAAACCCGGCACCGCCGGTTATTATTATAGTCATTCTAGGGTTCCTCCTTATCATACACTATGCATTTTTTCATTTATAGCAGTTAGCCGTTAGGGGCTAGGAATTAGTCGGAGATATCGTGCAGTGCACTCATCTCCTAAATCGACAATTGCTGCTTCCTAAGTTTAGCAATCAGTGCATTCAATAAACGGCCTACTTCATTACTCTGCAATTTAACCCGTCGGACATCCACAGCGGTTAAATAGCCAAAATCAACACACAAAATAAGCTGCGTCATTAATTCCGCATTTGAACCGCGGGCAATATACAAGAAATGCACAAATTCCTTATCAGAACCGCGAGCATTCCCTCCTGCAATATTCGAGGGAATCGAAACTGCTGAGCGCCGCAGCTGGTCAGATAACGCAAATTTCTCCTCATACGGCAATTTTTTTGCAATAAGATATGCCTCCCGGGCCAAACGCATCGCTTTTTGCCAAACGACCAAATCTTGATAACATTTCACTGGCATAGTACATTACTCCCTTCCATTTACGAAAAAAGAAAAAAATGACTTGCCAATACACACCCATCAGACACTAACCCCTAATAGCTAATCCCTAACTGCTGCTTTTTAGTCCTTTAAAAAGCGTCCTTCAAAAAGCGTCCTTCTGCGACTTTCTTCAGATACTGTCCGTACGGGCTCTTGCCGTATTTGACGGCGCTTTCCATGAGGGTGGCTTTGTCGATCCAGCCGTGGCCGTAGGCGATGTCTTCGAGTGCGGCGATTTGGATGCCGGCCCTGGTTTCTACGGCTTTGACGAAATTCGAGGCTTCACTCAGGCTGTTGACTGTTCCCGTATCGAGCCAGGCGTAGCCCCGTCCGAGGGTGACGACGTTGAGATTTCCTTGTTCTAAGTACATCTGATTCAAATCCGTTATTTCCAGTTCGCCCCGCGCCGACGGCTTGACTTGTTTGGCATATTCACAAACATGCTTATCATAAAAATACAGCCCCGTAACGGCATAATTCGTCTTAGGCTGTGCCGGTTTTTCTTCAATAGAAATCGCCTTACCATGCTCATCGAATTCAATGACCCCGAACCGTTCCGGATCATCGACGTAATAACCGAATACCGTGGCCCCTTCCGTGTTGGCCGCAGCCTGCTGCAAATGGCGGGTCAGGCCTGCGCCGTAGAAAATATTATCGCCCAAAACCATGGCACACGGTTCCCCGTTGATAAATTCTTCCCCTAAAATAAAAGCCTGAGCCAATCCATCCGGTGACGGCTGCACCTTATAACTCAAATGGATACCATAGCGCGACCCATCCCCCAGGAGCCGTTCAAAATTCGGCAAATCCGTCGGCGTCGAAATAATCAAAATATCCCGAATCCCAGCCAACATCAACGTCGACAAAGGATAATAAATCATCGGCTTATCATATACCGGCAACAACTGCTTAGACGTCACCATCGTCAGCGGATACAGCCGCGTCCCGCTGCCCCCAGCTAATACAATCCCTTTCAAAAAAAATCACTCCTCACGGTAAATTTTAACATCTAATTATACCAAAAAAGAACCTGACATACAAAGTCATGAATAACTTTATACGACAGGCTCATTTTTCTTACTTTAGAACCATCCCTACACCATGGTAATGTCTTTATACTGCGGCTCCACGATCCACTGGCCTTGATGATTCATGATGCCCCAGCCTGTCTTTGTCTTGACCGGCGTCAGGCCATTGCGGAAGCTTTTGACATCCTGGATCTGACCGGCGGCAGCACGGTACTGGACCTGACCGTTCCTGTCGACAATGGCATACTCTTTCTTGTCCTTCCAGCACCAGGTATAATCGTCGAGGAGGAAAGCCATCCATTTCACCCTAGCCGGGAATTCCGCAACAAAGGCCCCTGTTTCCTGATTGATGAGCATATTTTTATCGCCGTTCGTCAGCAAAAGGCGCTGTGACCCCAGGAACTGTACGCCGTCATAGGCAAAATCAACGACCTGTGCCCCGTCGACCATACTGAAGACGCCCCATTTCCCGTTCTCTTTATCTTTCAAAGAAACGAGGCCGTCGACATCATCCAAAAGCCCATCGTCGAGAGTGTAATTTCCCGGCGCAATCAGGTACTGCCCCTTGCGGTTGACGAAACCCAATTTCCCTTTATTGCGGACAAAGGTGCCAAATTCCGTCATCGGATAAACGGCATCATTTTTGCTGTCGATGACGATATTGCCGACGCGGTCGAGATAGCCCCGCTTCACGCCGTCATAGGTCAAAGGCGTCACTTCGTCATCGTAATAGACGGAATGCGTCGACGAGCCAATCAGCGCACCGGCGAGGAAACCGCCCCAGTTAAAATGGCTGACCCTGCGCTGATATTCCGCCAGACCGTGGTGATAGTGCAAAATGACATCATACGGCGCAGCGAACTGGACCCGGCCGCTTTCATCAATGGCCACTTGCTCTCCCTTATCGTCCTTGACGAAAGCCAGGCCTTCGCTGAAATCAGCCAGCACAGCCTTATACATCGGCGCCACTACGATGTTCCCGTTCTTGTCCTGAATACCATAACGGCCCTGATCCTTGAAGAAATGGACCGACGCGGCTTCTTTCTCCGGCCAAACCACCGGTGCGCCCTGCTTATCGACATAAGCCGTCCCTCTCTTCCCTGCCGTCATAAACACGCCTTTACCGGCATAGGACAGGGACTTGTACGCCGGCGCCATGAGCCATTTTCCGTCCGTGCCCATCAGGCCCCACTTATCGGTACCGTCCTTGACCGCAGCCAGGACACCGTCCTTATAATTGGCATCGTATTCCTCTTTAACCTGCGAAGAAATCGTCTCCATCCCTGGCGGTGGCAAATGCCTGGCCATCGCCGGAAAGACAACATCCCCCAGCGACGAAGGGCGGCTGACACTCCAGCCCGAATGCGACGCCGACTCACGCGTCGACGAATGCGACTCTGTCTGCGTCACCGTCGTCGTATGTACCTCACGATGCGCCTGTCCTGCAAGCGAAGCCGGCTCAGCGGCCTGCACCACAAAAATAGACAAAGAACTGCATAAAAAACCTGCTAAAACAAATCGTTTCAATGACAAATAGTTGTACATGTCGCTCTCCCTTCAATCTAAAAACGTAGATGCCCCTTTCAAACAATACGTTTCAGCTCGTCCATCAAATACTGAAAACTCGGTGACTGATTATTCTCGGCCTCCATATAAGATTTCCAGCATGGTCTTGCCAGAAACATCTTCAAGTGAACGTGCTCCCCCTATAGAGGCGGGAGCTTCCTGCTTCAACGAGAACAGCGCTACTGACTCCAAAAAGTTGCGGCGGCTTACATACTCTTCACAGGCGTAGATTCCCGTGCGACCCACGGTATTTTATGAATTACGTCAGGCAGATATCCGCCTGGCTTCTTCCCGAATATTGATGGCCGCGTTTTTATCGCGATTATGGTGACTTCCACATTTCGGGCAATTCCATTCCCTTACAGATAAGTCCTTGGTTTCGTGGTTCTGATATCCGCAAACATGGCACAGCTGGCTGCTTGGATACCACTTGTCTATCTTGATGAGCTGTTTGCCTTGCCAAGCCAGCTTATATTCCAGCATGTTCGTTAACATATTCCAGCCATTGTCAGATGACTTCACTATCCCGTGATTCTTCCCCTTTTAAATCAAGGAATTCGTTTTGCGTTCCGTCCGCATTTCCCTTCCAGACTCGGCCTTCGCCATTCTCCAATATCAAAAACGAATAGGGTGTCCCCATCTCTGGCCCTTACGCCGCTGCCGCAAGCGTTCACTCAAAACAAAAGGCCGTCCTTCCTTGTCCAGATTAATTGCTAGTTCATACGTAATCGGCCAATCATTACGACTTTCTTTATAGCCGATTATTACGACTTTCTTTATAATAGATTTCAAAAGAAATCGGCTCTTCTTTCCCTAAAGAATGAATTTTTTCATAGCCACCCCGATTCTGGGCATCACAATCTGCTTCTACCCCATACTTCAAACAATCCGCCAAAAATCCAAAAGCATCCATCAAGGAACTCTTTCCTGTCCCATTCTTGCCAATGACCGTAGTAATCGGAGTCAACGGCTCTGCCGCCTGCTCATTTCATAAACGCCCCATCTTAATATCTGCCAATGCTTTAAAGTTTTTAATATGCAACCCTTGTATATGCACAAAATTATCCATATAATTCACGCTCCAAATCACGAATTTTTATTCACCTGCTTCGCCACGCAGTAAACGAACAAACATTCTAAGTTCAATATATCATATCTAGGGCAAATTAGCAAGATATCCAATGACCTCCCGCAATGTCCCGAAATTTGAAAAGGCCACGAACTTAGAAAGTCCATGGCTTTTTTCATCATATGTATTGGTTCAGATAAGTCCGAAAGGTCTCTTTTAATTCAGGGTACCGCAAGGCATATTCTACTGTTGCTTTGAGGTAATCCAATTTATTACCGATGTCGTAGCGTTTTCCTTTGATTTCGCACGTGTAAACGGCTTGACGGTTGGCCATAAGTTTTAGAACATCAGAAATCTAATTTTCTTATTTTCATCAAGTAGTTGAACATAGAACAGGAAATTTATCTATTGCGTTACACCTCTAGATCTATCTTTCTTCGGCATATCATTAAAAATCTCTTCTCTTAAATCTCTAACATCTAAATAGCTTATTTTTCGCGCTTCATAACTTTCTGAAACAGCTGCTTTAAATTTTCTTTCTTTTTCTTCTAACGACGTTTCCCTAGAAACCATTTTCTTGATCTTATCAAATTCTTCCCGATTTATTCTTTCGCTATGACAATCAACAGTCAGTTTAGGTTTAATATTCGATGCAGCTTTTTCTAATTTTATAATTTTAATGTTTTTATCCAAAAATCGTACAATAACATCAATATCTTGCCTAAAAGTTTTATTATCAAAAGAATCTTTTTCCGCTCGTAACTGTTCAATAATTTCAGTAATTAGCTTAATAATATGTGTCTTTAATTCTTCATTTGGATTCGCATATACATCCATTACAAATAACTCTATTTCAAAAAATCGACAAATTCCTAATTGCCAAATAGCTTTTATGCACTTTGATAAAAACCAATAATATTCTCTAACATCGTTAAAATGGCCTTCTGGTTCTAATCTGATAAATAATCGCAAAACGCCAATAAATAATTCTATATCCTCAAGAGAAATATATCTAATAATTTTAATAAAATCTATATTTAAATTATTTCCATTCCAGTAAATACTCAAAAACGATAAAAATTTCCCCCAAATATTGGCAGATACATTCGCTAAATACATCGCTTTAGACATATCAACCATAAAATTATGCCCCATTTTAAAAATGGATATGTTATTTTTAAAAACCTTGCCATAATATAGGTTTTCCATATATTTTTTCCAAGCTTTTTGTTGGTGAGTTTCACTAGCATTCAATACTTCTTCTATAAACATTTTTACGCATACATCTATGTCGGTATATTCGGATTCTCCATTTGATAATAAATTCCATATCAAGCGATTTATTTTTTCTCTATGCTCTTTTGCTTTTAAAAAGTGTAATAAGGTATATTCCGTCATATCGCTACTATGCTTCTGAGCCATACAATAATCGTATGTATCAACATTAAATAAACAATATACACTATAAATTTGAGCAATCTCAGGATTATTTAATGCATTTTGAATTTTTTGCATCTTATCTTTGTCTGTAATACTTTCGCCTAGTTCCTTTAAATTATATTCTCCCCCATCAACAGGAATTAAAAAGGTTTCTTCTATCGGTTTTTCTATTTGTAATTTTTGATATTGATCATACATAAAATATTTCAAAAAATAAAAAGCAATAACAATATGAATTTCATCTGATTTCAATTCAGCATGATCTAATAAATATGCTTTTAAATCTAAAAGGAATATACGAACTCTTCGAATTGTTAAAAGATTTTTATTCAATTTAAATGACTTTATTTTTAATTCGCTATATGGATTGGATAAAAATAATATTTCAATTTTCTGAACCGCCTCTCGTACGCTTTTGGCTATACTCATATCAATTTCTTTATCAATTTCTTTCATGCCTAATTCATTCCATATAACGTTAACAATTGATTGGTAGTTTATTGGTGTCAAATTCATTTCTAATGGAATATACTTTTCCCGATATGCTCTATCTATTTCTTGACGGTCTAACTCAGCACCATCAAATTCATAAATAATTTGAATATAATCGCCAGATAATTGTTCTGAAATAGAAAAAATACGCTTAATAATCTCCGGCCTTTCTACACGTTCCAAGTCTTCATAAATAATTAAAACTTTCTTCGAAAGTCCACTTAGTTCTTCATGCAAACTTTCAAAAGTTGAAGTAGTACTAGAATCACCTCGCTGAAAAAAATAATATAAAATACGTCCCAATATCGAAGTATTAACTGCCGCTTTCATTTCTTCAGAATAAATGGAGAAAACAGCATTTTCTCTTAGAACCTCATCTAACTTATGCACCAAAATTTTATCGACTTCATCAAATTGATATGATAATGCTTCAATTTTAACAACAAAATATTGCTCTTTAATCTCTGCAGCCTGTGTAAAATAATTAACTATAAAAGATTTACCACTGCCTCTTAATGAATTAATGCCAATAATAGACGTTGTCCTTAATAAAGCCTTCAATCTATCAAGATCATATTTATGCTCTGGAAAAAGTTCACCTTCTTGAATCCAAGTGCTATTATTTTTATTACCTATTACATTTAAGATAACATATACTACTTCTAAAAGAATAATACCTATTAATAAGCGGACAAAAATATTAGAAATTTCAAACCATGTATCTGCATAAAAGGACTTCACACTAATAAATGCTAGAAAATTTGATAGTATTGATATTGCTACTATTTCTTGATAATAATTGCTTTTATTATTTGAATAGCAAAAAAGACTAACTCCCCACCCTATAGCTAAAAGAAACAAATATAACAATAAGGAAATATCAAGTTCTTTAAATATTATTAAAGAAAAAATATATATTAAAAAGAATTTTATGATGGAATTTTTCATCAATAATCTACTCCCAAATTAGAACATCATGAAAATTAGAAAAATATCTAGTTTACTTTGTACGTGACAAATATTTATACCATTGTGTATAATATTATCGATTACGTAACTCTCAAATTTCATAGTGCCCCTTATCATATTCATATATGTCCTTATAAATTTTCTTTAAAAACAATAGGTCTAATTCATCAAACTTTAAATACGGATATATATTTTTAACACACTCATTGTATGTTTCCACTAATTTTAATAAAATACAAATTTCTAGAGAAACATTCTTTAAACTATAAATATCATCTATAAAAATTTCCTTATCATCTGTAGTATGAATACTGTTTAAAACACTATAGCCATGAGAAACGACAGAAAGATGATTATATATTTTTTGATATATACTGCTGAAATAGTGATACGGGAATAAAGGACTAAGTTTCATATTATCTAATTCTTGTGATAACTTATAGATTGTAGATACTTTAGGATTATATACTTGATACCACGATTTTCGATTATTATATTTGTTACACTCATCTAATCTCATTTTATATTTATCAATATATACACCCTTTAGCGTTTCGTAATCATTAATCCTACTTTCCAATAAATTTTTCCAGCTTTTATTAGTTTTTAATCCTTCATCTTCATTAATATATTTACGTATATCCCGAATTCGCTTGTCGCAAAACCATGTAATAAAACATCCAACTTTATCACTTATTTGCTCTTGGGGAAATAATAAAAATAATAATTGCAATAATATTTCATAAATATTTCTAATTAAAATCATACTAGACTCTATTAATCTACGACGGCACAAACATCTTATTCCGTCTAATCTCTCAAGAATATTCCGATAGGAGGTAATTAAAATTAAAATTCTCCTTTGATTATCTATTTCGCTTTCACAAGCATATAATATTTCCATTGCCACGATACTTTTTTCAAAATTTCCGATTATAATATCAAAAAATAAATTTAACTCTTGGATAATCTGGATTTCATTCATTTTAATTTTTCCACTCCGCTCAAATTTAGCATCCAATCTACATCTTTCATTGCTCAAGTTCTAAATATATGAATATTTTTTAATAAATAACATTATATTATCGCATAGTGTATGACCACCGTTCGTCCACGAGCAACTAATGTAAACCATTGCCCAATTGACAAAACAACAATTTTTCCATTTTTTTGTACAGCTCCAAAATATGCAGTAGAAGAATTTTTTATAATATAGTAAAAATTACCTTCCGTCACTTTTAATCCGTACTACATGAAAACTAAGCATTGATCCCATCCACTAGCTCATACTAATAGTTTAATTCCTATAACGATAAACCAGTAATTTTCATGCTCTTGCTGGATTAATCCCATCGCAATTCATTAAGTAAAAATATTTTAGCACTCTAGTTTTTACCCGAATAAATATTCCAATTTTAATATATCATATTGACGGTAATTTCGCAAGATATTCAATGACCTTCCACAATGTCCCGAAATTTGAAAAAGCCACGAACTTAGAAAGTCCATGGCTTTTTTTCATCATATGTATTGGTTCAGATAAGTCCGAAAGGTCTCTTTTAATTCAGGGTACCGCAAGGCATATTCTACTGTTGCTTTGAGGTAATCCAATTTATTACCGATGTCGTAGCGTTTTCCTTTGATTTCGCACGTGTAGACGGCTTGGCGGCTGGCCATAAGTTTTAGGGCATCAGACAATTTGATTTTCCCTTTTTTATTAGGTTGGACACGGCGCAGTATTTCAAAGATGTCCGGTGTCAGGATATAGCGTCCCAGCATGGCTGATTTGCCATCGGCTTCAAGGCCGACTGCTTTTTCTGCATCAAAGAAACGGGAAATCCCTTCTTCTTCCGTAGCGACACTTTGAATGATATTCCGCGAAACGACCTGCGCTTCCTTCAATGTCTGGCATCCCACCATAGTGGCACCGCATTTATTATACGTTCGCATCAGCTGGTGTATAGCGGGTTCCGGCTCATGATAGATGATATCATCGCCGAGGAGTACGGCAAAGGGTTCGTTATCGATGAAGGATTCAGCACAAAGGATAGCATCTCCCACGCCACGTATATGTTTCTGGCGAATGTAATGAATATTTATCTTGGAGATTTCCTGTACCATGTCCAGCATCGCCACTTTCCCATGCTGGCGCAGATGGTATTCTAAATCTACATTGGTATCGAAATGGTCCTCGATAGCCCGTTTCCCATGACCAGTGATGATCAAAATTTCTTCGATGCCGCTTTGAATGGCTTCTTCTACGACATACTGGATGACAGGCTTATCTACAATGGGAATCATCTCTTTCGGGATTGATTTAGTCGCCGGCAAAAAGCGCGTTCCATAACCGGCCGCGGGGATAACGGCTTTACGAATGGGCTTCATATTTTTTCACCATCTCCAGAGCACTGGCAATGACATCATCCATATCATAGTACTTGTATTCCGCTAAGCGGCCACCAAAGATGACGTTTTTTTCTTTCGCCGCTAAGGCTGCATACTGTTCATATAAATGCTGGTTCCGTTCGTTGTTGACCGGATAATAGGCTTCTTCGCCAGGATGCCAGTCTGCCGGATACTCTTTGGTGACATAAGTAACAGGCTGTTCTCCGAATTCAAAATGTTTATGTTCTATGCTGCGCGTATAGGGCGTTTCCCGATCCGTATAGTTCATGACAGCCACCCCTTGATAATTTTCTTCTTCGATACGTTCTGTTTCAAAACGAAGACCGCGATATTCCAAGCGTCCCAGTTTATAGTCAAAGTATTCATCAATAGGACCGGTATAGACCACCGTCTTTGCCACCCCTTCATATTCATGACGAACCTGATTATAATCGACGCCAGTCCGCACTTTGACATCTTTGAGAAGCGCGTCAATCAATACATTATAACCGCCGATAGGAATTCCCTGATAACGGTCATTGAAATAATTATTCAGCAGTTTACAACTTTTTGAACAAATAAATATCGCGTAACCACACTTTGAAGT
>OGEH01000795.1_pt1 | contig 17336 bp, 10 predicted proteins | sample 1570681 | NCBI WGS metagenome assembly OGEH01 (sample SAMEA2582126, study PRJEB24529) | metagenome | biome: Human gut stool | place: China | collected 2011 | reverse complement strand
GCGGTGCATCCGGATTACCGTAGTTCGTCACGCGGCGAGGTACTGCTGAGCCGTATCGCCGCCCAGGCGAAGCAGATGGGGCTCAGCAAGCTATTCGTGTTGACCACTCGCAGTATCCACTGGTTCCAGGAACGCGGCTTCACCCCGGTGGATATTGATTTGCTGCCGGAGAGTAAAAAACAGATGTACAACTATCAGCGCCGTTCGAAGGTATTGATGGCAGACCTGGGCTGACGGATAACTCCCCGGATAGCGGCTTACGCCTTATCCGGGCTTTCCGCCATGCGCGAAAATCTCCGCCAGGCCGCTGCGCCGTTCGGTGCGCGTCACGATGGCTTGCGCCAGTACCTGCTCGTCGGCGTAAAGCGACAGGCGCCGTTTGGCGCGGGTAATCGCGGTATAAACCAGCTCGCGGGTCACCAGCGGTACGCTACGAGAAGGCAAGATCAGCGCCGCATGATCGAACTCCGACCCTTGCGACTTATGCACCGTCATTGCCCAGGCGGTATCATGTTCCGGCAGGCGGCTTGGCTGCACCGATTTAATGCTGCCATCCGGCATCGGGAACCACACGCGAAGTTCGCCGTCCCTTTCCAGCGCAATACCGATATCACCGTTAAACAGCCCCAGCGCGCTATCGTTACGGGAAATCATCACCGGGCGGCCATCGTACCAGCGTGAATGGCGCGGTAGCGTAATCGCCCGCTTACGGTGGAGCATCTGCTCCAGCTGTTCATTCACGCCGCTTACCCCGTAAGGCCCTTCACGCAGCGCGCACAGCAGCTGAAATTCGCCGAAGGCGGCAATCATCTGCTCCGGCGCGGCCTGCTCGCGGCGCAGTTGCAGATAACGACCGTAGCCCTCCTGTGCCGCCATCAGCATCGCTTCATACTCCTCGGTGGTGCTGAGCGGCTGCAGAACGATATCCTCAAACGGCTGGCGTAATGTTGCTTTCACTTCTGCGCGCGCACCGGCATTGACCGCCCGCGCCAGGCTGCCAATACCGGAATGGCTGCCAAAGCGGTAGCTTTTTTGCAACAGGCACAGGCTATCGCGCAACGCCCCGGCCATCTGCCCCTCCCCCGCCGGCACCGTTGCGCCGGTCAAACGCGACAGTTCTTGCGCTCGCGCCGCGGTATAACCGGATGTCGCCCAGGCGCAGATGTCGCCAAGCACCGCCCCGGCTTCCACGGAGGCAAGCTGGTCACGGTCACCGAGAAAAATCACCCGCCCATGTTCCGGCAAAGCATCAATCAGACGCGACATCATCGGTAAGTCGATCATTGAGGCTTCATCGACCACCAGCACATCCAGATGCAGCGGGTTCCCGGCGTGGTAGCGCATGCGTTGGCTGCCGGGCTGCGCCCCCAGCAGGCGATGCAAGGTACTGGCATCGGCGGGAACCAGCGCTTTTTGCTCATCGCTAAGCGGAAGTTTTCTTAACGCCGCCCCAAGGGATTCCGTCAGGCGCGCTGCGGCTTTGCCGGTCGGCGCCGCCAGCCGAATTCGACAGCGCGACGTGTCGTTGATCTGAATCAGCGCCGCCAGCAGCTTCGCGACGGTAGTGGTCTTGCCGGTGCCGGGACCGCCGGAGATCACCGAAATGCGCCGGGTCAGCGCCACCGCCGCAGCGACTTTTTGCCAGTCGATATCGTCGGTCGCAGGAAAGAGTTCATTCAGGGTTGCCGTTAACCGCCCTTCATCAACCTCCAGTACCCGGTTCGTCTCATTAAAAAAGCGGGCGACGGTGAGTTCATTACGCCACATGCGGTTCAGGTACAGCCTGTCGCCACATAAAATCATCGGCGTCGGTTCGTCGCCGCGGCTCACCGCTGACGAAGAAAGCAACAATTGAGGCCAGTCCTGCGGCTCTCCGGCCATCGCCAGCAACTGGTCGCGGATCTCGCCGGCCTTGCCGCTTAGCGCTTCTTCAGCGTTGAGGCGCGACAGCGGCAGGCAGACATGACCTTCTCCGGCATCCCGGCTCAACAGCGCGGCGGCCAGCTTCACTGCCGGAGGGGCATCCTGCGCCACCATCAGCGCAAACTGTACGTCCAGCGGTCGCAGCAAACGCTGCTCGGCGGCGGCCAGCAGCAGTTCATCCATGGTCATGAGTCCACCTCCTGGGCAACACCGGCAAATAGCGCGTCGAGGCCGTCAATCAGCGGCTGCGCCGGGCGGGTGGTGAAGATCCCCTGCCCGCCTTCCTGCCCGTCCATGCCGCGTAAAAAGAGATAAATGACGCCGCCAAAGTGCCGCTCGTAGTGATAATCGGCAATACGGTGACGCAGATAACGGTGCAGCGCCAGGCTATACAGCTGGTACTGCAGATCATAACGATGCAGGCGCATCGCCTGGATCATCGCCTGCTGGGTATAGGCTTCGCGATCTTCGCCCAGCCAGTTAGATTTGTAGTCCAGCAGGTAATAACGACCATCATGACGAAATACCAGATCGATAAACCCTTTCAGCATGCCGCGGACCTGGCGGAAATCGAGCGCCGGGGTATCAGCCGACAGCGGATCATAGCGGCGGATCAGCGCGTCCAGCTGCAGCGGATCCAGCGGTTGTTCAATCGGTAGATAGAAGGCCATTTCCACCTGTTTATCCCGCACGCCCAGCTGATTCAGGGCGACTTCAGCCCCCGGCAGGCGTGTTCGCAGCACGCCGTCCAGCCATTCGCTCAACACCGGCGCCCACTCTTCGCCAAAACCGTGCAACTGTAGTTTTTGCGCCATCCAGTCAACCGGTACCGGCTGACTGAAATCGAGATCCTCAAACAGGCTATGCAGGAAAGTCCCCGGCGACGCGCCGCGTGGGAACTGATGAGGCGTGAGCTGCGGCTCTTCCGCCACCTCGCCAACGCCCGCGGCGTCGATATCGAGACGCGGTAGCAGCTCCTGACCGGCGCTGGAACCATGTTGCTGCAGGCCGGAATAACTGGTCACCCGCCAGTCGTCACTCACCTGGCGTTCAACCGTCCGCGCCGAAAGCGACGGTAGCGCGTTTTCCGGCGCCTGCCACGGTGTCTGGTCCATGGTATCGGGAATACATAGCGCAATATCATCGTGGCATAATGCCTGTAGCCGCGCGGTCAATCCCGCCGCGTCCATCGGCTCGCCGTCCTGCAGCAGACGGCCGAGGGCGCTGTGATGAAAATCGCTGTTGCCAGGTTTATCGCTTCGGCGGGTACTTAACGGCGCAACCCCGAGACTGCAGTGCCACACCGCGCGGGTCAGGGCCACATACAACAGGCGTAAATCCTCCGCCAGACGCTCGGCTTCCGCCAGCTCAAGGCTATTCTCCCCCTCTCCGAGGTCGAGTACCGCAGCAAAGGAATCGCGGTCGTGATAGAACGCCTGATCCTGTTTGCGAAAGCGCGCGATAAAGGGCAGCCAGACCAGCGAATATTCCAGTCCTTTTGATTTGTGGATAGTGACGATTTGCACCAGATGCTTATCGCTCTCCAGACGCATCTGCTGGCTGGAAGCATTGCTGTCCGGCTCGGCGATATGTTGCGTCAGCCAGCGCACCAGCGCGTGCTCGCTCTCCAGCTGATTAGCCGCCTCTTGTAACAATTCGCTGATGTGCAAAATATCGGTCAAACGGCGTTCGCCGCCGTGGGTCGCCAGCAGATTTTCGGCAATATGACGTGCCCCCATCAGCGCGCGCAGCATTGGCATCACGCCGCGCTGGCGCCAGATCTGCCGGTATTCACTGAACTCCTCTACCAGCGCATCCCAGGCACGTTCATCCTGATTGAGGTTTTCGATATCCTGCGCATTAAGGCCAAACATCGACGTCGCCAGCGCGCTGCGTAGCGTGTTTTCACGCTCTGGCGCCAGTACCGCCTGTAGAACCCACAGTAATTCCTGCGCTTCCGGGGTTTCAAAAACGCTGTCGCGGTTTGAGAGATAGACCGACGGGATCGACAAGAGCTGCAGCGCATCGCGAATAAGCGCCGCTTCGAGACGGTTACGCACCAGCACGGTGATATCGGAGGCGCGCACCGGCTCGGCTTTTTCGCCGCGCCACAGCAGCGCGCGCCCCTGCTGGCCGGCGCTGAGCCAGTCGCGGATCTGCGTCGCACACAATTGCGCCATAAAAGACTGATAATCGCCAGAACCGACGGCTTCGCCAGGCATTAACCACATGTTCATCGCCGGGATCGGCTTCTCATCAATGGTAAAGCGCAACGTCTGATTTTTAGCGGCTGGCTTCACCGGCAAGAATGGGATCTCGCGGAACATGAATGGATTATCACTCAGGCCGAACAGACGATTTACGCTCTGTACCATGCCCGGCGCCGAACGCCAGTTGGTATCCAGCGTATAGTGGGCAGCGACATCGCCACGCGCTTTCATATAGGTGAAAATATCGGCGCCTCGGAAGGCGTAAATCGCCTGTTTCGGGTCGCCAATCAGCAGCAGGGCCGTATCCGGCTGGCGACGCCAGATGCGGCGGAAGATACGATACTGTTGCGGATCGGTATCCTGGAACTCATCGATCATCGCCACCGGGAAACGCTGACGAATAGCGCTGGCCAACGCTTCGCCGCTGTCGCCGCGCAGCGCGTCGTCAAGGCGGCTGAGCATGTCGTCAAAGCCCAGTTCGCCTCGACGCCGCTTTTCGCGGGCGACCGCTTCACGGATCTCCACCATCGCCCTGGCGATAACCAGATCGTTTAAGGTAAGCGGTGAGGCGAGCAGCGCCTCTACCGCGCTGAATAACGGATGCAACGGTGGTTCGCCGCCGTCTTTGGTGCGCTCAATGAGGAACGGTTGCGAGAATTTTTCCAGCGCATCAGGCAACTGATAACTCAGCGTTTCTTCCTGCGCCCAGGCGCTGACCTTTTCGATCCACTTGCCCTGGTTGCCGCGGTTGAACTTGCGGCGATCGAGCCCTGAGTTTTCCAGCACGTTTTCAATTTCGCTAACCTGCTCCCGCCACTGCTGCTTCAGCGCATTGATACGTTCCAGGATTTGCTGATGGCGGCTTGCCAGCGTCTCTTCCGCGGGCGGCGGCGATTTTAGCTGCGGCGCTTCGCCCTGCAGCCAGCGGTCGATCGCCTTGAGCAGATCGCGTGGTCCTTTCCACTGTTCATGGATCACCGCGGCGATATCGCGCGGCAGCGGATAACAGTGGCGACGCCAGAAGTCGGCGCAGGCCTGATAACGCAGGCGGGATTCGTCTTCGATCAATTGCTGTTCAAACAGCATGCCGGATTCGAAGGCGTTGAGGCTTAGCATCCGCTGACAGAAGCCGTGGATGGTAAAGACTGCCGCCTCGTCCATCTGCCGCTCCGCCAGCATCAACGTTTGCGCCGCCTGGTTTTTATCGGCGATTTCCGCGAGCAGAGAGGCATACAGAGGATTACTGGAACTCTCACGCAAACAGGCGATCCGCAGTTCATGAATATTGCTGCGGATGCGCCCACGCAGCTCTTCCGTCGCCGCTTCGGTAAAGGTAACCACCAGCAGCTCTTCCACGCTGACCGGCCGGGGGAAAGCAGATTCCCCCCCCAGCCCCAGCAGCAGCCGTAGATATAGCGCGGCGATGGTAAAGGTTTTTCCGGTGCCCGCGGAGGCTTCTATCAGCCGCTCGCCCGTCAGGGGCAAGCGGAGTGGGTCAAGAGACTCAGCGGTTTCGGTCATTCATTCTCTCGCATCAGGGGTAAGGATTTTTGCAATGCGCTGACGCTTTCCCATACCTTACCGCCTTCAGGGGCGGCGTATTCCGTCTTGCCGTTCTGGCTGCCGGAAACCTGGGATAACAGTGCCATGCCTTGCGGATCCACCACCGTCTGATGGAAGAAGTCGGCAAGTTTTTGCGGCGTCAGCAGTTTCATCTGAGCCACTACTTTATCACGTGAATCGAAGCGCATATTACCGCGATCGAAATCTTTGCTCAGCTTTGATGCTTCTTCGCTCAACGTTTGCGGCGCCTGCAGCATCTGGCTAATCGCCGCCTGCTGGATCTGGGCAAACTCTTCCGGCTTCATCGCCCGCAGTTTGGCTTCCGCCGTCGGGAAGAAAGCCTGGAAGCGCTGCCAGAGGAAAGCAGGCTGTTTATCGCTACTCTGTAGCAGGAAGCCCATCCCCCACTGGCGGCCCACATTCATTGAGAAGGCGAATACCGCATAGCCGAGTTGTTCTTCAGTACGTAACTGGTTGTAGAACCAGGGCTGAATAATCTGCCCCAACAGTGAACTGGCGGCCATGCTGCTGTATTCATCGACGTTTGGCGGCGCGAAAACCGCCGCCAGCGCGGAGTCGGTGCTGCTGCCTGCTTTTTCAAACATTGCCAGCTGCTTGCTGTCGATCAGCACGTCTTTGTTGCGACACCACTCGTTACCATCGGCACCAAGCTGTTTTTGGATCTGGCGGGCCAGATCGGTGGACTGCCGGGCGCTCATGTTACCGATGACCAGCAGCTCCGGCCGCCCCCTGGCTTTCAGGTTATCGCGATAGTTAATCACCTCTTTCAGAGTGATGGACGGCAGCAGCGCGCGGCGCGTTTTGCGCTCAAAATAGGGTACCTGCGACAGCATCTGAATCGGCATAATCGCCTGGTCATAGGCTTTGCCTTTGTCCGCCGAATCCATCATCTGGGCATACCAGGACTTCGCCTGCTCAAGCTGCTCTTCGGTCGGCATATAGCTAAAGTAGCCGTCCAGCAGCGCGGTAAAGAGCTGCGGCAGACGCTGGGTATAGCCGTTGGCGTTAACCATCAGACCGTTGTTGGCGCCGGTCGAGAAGCTGATTCCACCTACCGCGGCCTGGTTGCTGAGCTGGTCAAGCGCAATGCCGGCCAGATAATCATTCAGCGCGAACATCACCTGCCGGCGCGCGCTGTCCATCGCCTGCGGGTTACGCAGCACCAGAGAGACGTCGGCCTTCGGTTCGCTGGCAAAGTACTGGCTGGGGGCATACACCACGCGCAGCGTCGGCTCATCGACGATAAGCTCCGGATGCGGGTAGGCCTTATCGCTCTTAATCAGCGTGAAATCATCCGGAATATACGGGTTCAGCGCCGGCAGCTGCAGCTTGATGGCCGCAGATTTTTGCTGCCAGTCGGCGAAGGTCTGGGGGCTAATTTTATCAACCTGGTAAGGCGCATTGACGAAATAAGCGGTTTTGTTGTGCGGCTCATTCGGGCTGATGTACCAGATACGCGCATTTTGCGGGGTCATCATCGCCAGACGGTCTTTAATCGCCTGGGCATCATAGCGGTCGGCGATATTAACCACGTCCAGTACGTGCTCTACCGGCACGCGAATCATGGTATCGGCCAACCACTCCACATAATCCATATCGCGGTTAATCGACGGATAACGGAAATCGAGCTCCAGCACGTGGGCTAATTCATCAAAGTAGCGCTTATCAATCCCCTGAGTACGCAGCAAATTCAGGTAGCTGAAAATAGCGGCGGTAACTTCATCGCGGTGCGCCAGGCCTTTATCGGTGAGGGTAGCGGAGATCGCCAGCACGCCGCTATTACCGTTGACCGCCGGATCGGAATCCGCGCGAATCCCTTCCGCCAGCCCCTGCTTCTGCAGCCAGTCGGATAAAGTGCCGGGGCTGCGGTTGCCAATCATATAGGTCACCAGCTCATCGGTCTTGCTGCGGAACTGAGCGCTGTTGTTATCGATGCGGAATTCAACGCGCAGCACCTTACGCGGCATCGCCGGCACGTAGTGAATCACAATGCCCTTCTGCGCATCGGTCACGACCGGTACGGTAATCTCCGGCTTGCTGATGTCATGATTAGGCACCCGCCCGTAGGTCGCGGCGGCAATGCTTGCCAACTCAGGCAGCGGCTTATTGCTGTAGATAACTGCCTTCATCAGGTTTGCCGAGTACCAGCGGTCGCGGAAAGCGTGTAGCGCATCAAGCACCGGGCTGCCAGGCTTATCGCTCAGTGTATCGAGGTTACCGCCGGAGAATTGTGAAGCCGGATGCGCAGGGTTGATGGTTTCGGCGCTCACCTGCGCCATGCGCATCCCGTCCCGGGTACGCGCCATAGTCAATTCGGCGTTGACCGCGTTACGTTCGCGTTCGGCATATTTTTTATCCAGCAGCGGCGCGGCAATGGCATCGGCCAGCCGATCGACAGCGCCGTTGAGAGCATCGTTTTCCACTTCAAGGTAGAACGCGGTGCGATACGGCGCCGTGCTGGCATTATGACTGCCGCCGTGCATTTTGAGGAATTCAGCAAGACTGTCAGGCTGCGGGTACTTCTGCGAGCCCATTAAGGTCATATGCTCGAGATAGTGCGCCAGCCCTTGATGGTCGGCCGGATCCTGTAATGAACCCACCGGCACAACCAGCGCTGACAACGATTTTACCGCCTGCGGATCGGATACCAGCAGCACGACCATGCCGTTTTGCAGGCGAATAGCCTGATAGTGACGGGGATCTTTTTCGCTTTTACGGATGGTTTCCTGAATCGGTTGCCATCCGGTGTCTGCCTGACTTAACGGCGCCCAAAGGGCGACCACTACAACAAGAACTTTGAACCATAAACTGCGGGGCATTCACGGACCTCATCATTAACAAACTTCGCGCTGCATAGCGTCAGCGTGGATACCCATCATCAGGCTCGGGCCATCTTCCGGGTATTTAAAACATCAGTCCGTGATTCGCTGCGCATAATAAATGAACAACCTTCTTTTGCGCAATTTTTATACTATTACAATTTTATTCGGACTGATGGAAACGAAATATCGGCAACAGATAACGCTGCGCCTGCGCGATAATTTCTTCATAGTACGCAGGCTCAAGGGTGCGCCACAGGCGCTGGTACCAGATATCGGCACCTTCGCCGCTCACCACCATATTACCTTCGTAGGCCTGAAGGAACTTGCTACGCGCTTTTTGTTGCGTATCGTCATCCATTAACATGATATCCCTTTCCGCGTCGTAACAGGCTTTTAGCCACGCGCCGCCGCTTTCCGGCAACAGCAGTAGCGGTTTTGACATCCCCTGCAGGTAGCCTTCTACCAGCTGATTCAGATACGTCTGCGCCTGCTCAGCCGCCAGCGGCGGGAAACGCCATTCGCCTTCCTTGCGCACGAACAAGCGACTTTCGCCGAGACCGCCGCTAGCACAATAGACAAGATGTTCCAGCCAAAGTTGCACGCCCTGAGAGACGCTCAGCAGCGACGGACGCCAGCGCAATAGCCCATCCGGCTGTACCTGCTGTAGCCAGCCGGTGAGATTGATACCGTTGCACTGTAGGTCAATCTCCATACTTTGCGCGGGTTGACGACTGGCGATAACCCGCTCAGCCAGGTTCTGCATTTCCTGACGCTGCGCCTCCCACGCCAGTTCGCCAAACGCGCCATAAGGTAGCTCACCCGCCGCACGAAAACGACGATACATCGCTGACGCATCCTGTTGTTCAATCAGCGTATTCAGCAACTGTTGGTTCAACTGGTAACGGCTTAGCCCTTCAAGCACGAAAGGCTCATCTTCGGGGATCTCGCTCTCTTCAGAGCGGAAATTCACCCGCAGACGCTGCTGGAAGAAAGCGCGCACTGGATGCTGCCAAAAGCGTAACAGCTGTTCGAACGGCAGCGTGTCGATATCGAGCGGCGCAAGCGGCTGGATAAATTCACTATGCGCCTCTCCCTGCTGGCTGGCGGCGGCCAGCCACTCTCTTGCATAGCTCTGATCTTCATCCGGCAGGTAATTGGCGGCATCAAAAGGCATGCGCGTATGCAGATGGGTAATGTGCTCTTTAACGCGGCGTTCGCTGGCATCGCAGTCCAGCGCTTCATCGCCTTCAAGGCAGTGGCTCTGACCGATATAGTCCGCCAGTTCCTGTACCAGCACCGAAGGATAACGCTCACTATTATCCTGAATAGAGCGGCCGATATAGCTGATGTATAGCTTCTGTTCGGCCGACATCAGCGCTTCCAGGAACAGATAGCGGTCGTCGTCGCGACGGCTACGGTCCCCGCGCTGCGGTTTTTGGCTCATTAAATCGAAACCCAGCGGCGCGAGGGTGCGTGGGTAGACGCCGTCGTTCATCCCCAGCAGGCAGACAACTTTGAAGGGAATAGAACGCATCGGCATCAGGGTGCAGATATTCACCGGCCCGGCCAGGAAACGCTGGCTGATGCGCTGCTGATCGAGGCGCTGCGCCAGCTCATCGCGCAGCAGCGATAGCGGCACGGCAGCCCCGTACTGCGCATCCAGCCCGCCATCGATGATGGCTTGCCATTGCTGTTCAATCAGCGCCAGCGCCGCTTCGGTTTCACTGTCTGGCAGGAAGAAATCCGTGAGCAGATCGCGGCACACCGGCAGCCACTCTGTCAGCGGGCGATCCTGTGCCAGACCGCGGCGCCACAGATTGAGCTGCATCAGCAGCGAAGCGAGATTCCCCACCAGTTCGGCAATCAGCCCGCTGGATTCATCATAGGGCAGCACCGACTGCCACTCGCCCTGGCTGCTGTCCATCGCATATCCCAGCAGCATACGTGTTAAACCGAAACGCCAGGTGTGCTGACCGGTCGCCGGGAGATCCATTTCGCGCACGTTGTCGTCATCCATACCCCAACGTACGCCGGATTCATTGACCCACTGGCGCAGGTAGCGCAGCCCCTCTTCATTGATATTGAAGCGCGCCGCCAGCACCGGCACATCCAGCAGCGCCAGCACATCTTCGCTGGCGAAGCGGCTGTCCGGCAGAGAAAGCAACGTGATAAACGCCTGTAGCGCCGGGTGCGATTCCCGCGCCCGACGGTCGGAAATCGCCCACGGCAGCCAGCGTTCGCCGCGCGCTGCGCCGAATACCGCCTGAATATAGGGACTGTAGCTGTCGATATCGGCGACCATGACGATAATATCGCGCGGCGTCAGCTCCGGGTCTTCTTCCAGCATCGCCAGCAGCCGGTCATGCAGCACTTCCACTTCGCGTTGCGGGCTATGGCAGACGTGGATAGCCAGGCGGCGGTCGTCAGTCGCCAGCGGACGCTTACTCTTACTGCTGGCGAACTCTTGCGCGGTGCGCCCTGCCACCGCGGCGTTGCGCAGATCCAGAATATCGGCCTGAAGGTTATGCAGCAGATTATCGGGGGCGATATCGACAAAGGCGTCCAGCTCTTCATAGCGCTCCAGCCCGGCCAGCAGATAGATATAATCGCGCCCGAGCTTACCCCACGAGGCCAGCAGCGGGTTGCCAACATCCTGCTCGCCATCATCATTAAACAACCCCGGCGCCTGTTCGGTGTCGCGGAACAGCGGCAGCTCGCGCGCCTCGCGGTGGTGGCGGCGCTGGCGCGACATCAGTTTGGCAAGAAACGCCGGATCTTTAATATCGCCCCAGTAGTAGCGACAGGGGTTAGTGAAGAGTACATAGACATCGACGTGCTTGCCCAGCGCCTGCAGGGCCTGCAAATACACCGGCGGCAGCGCGGAGATGCCGCAGATAAAGACCCGCGACGGCAGCCCGGCTGGCGGCTGGTCAGCATTTTCCAGCGCGCTGATAAAGCGCTGGTACAGATTAGCGCGGTGCCACAGCGGTTGCCCAAGCTCCGCGGTGTATTCGACTAACGCTTTCCACAGCGGAGCCTGCCACTGCTGAGCGTCGCCCAGCCCGTCAACCCGTTCATCGGCCTCCCAGCGCATCAGCCACTCCGGGCGATAGACCAGATACTGGTCATACAGATCGGCTACCCGCGCGGCTAGCTGGAATAGCTTACGCTTGTCGCTGTCATCGCTCAGATAGTGGCGCAGCAATGTGAAGGCGTCATCGTCGAGATACTGCGGCAGCAGGGTCATCAGCTTCCAGCTCATGCTCTGTTTACTGAAGGCGCTCTCGCCGGGAATATCGTCTAGCACGCGAACGAACATATCCCAGATAAAGCTGGCCGGCAGCGGAAACTCGATATTCGCCGCAATACCGAAGCGCTTTGCCAGCGTCATCTGCAACCATTGCGCCATACCGGTACTTTGCACCAGCACCATTTCCGGCATGAAAGGGTCATCCAGCCGCTGGCGCTCGACGATAAACTCCATCAACGCTTCAAGCACATCCAGACGGTTTGAGTGGTACACCCTTAACATATTCGCTCCTGACTACTGATTTGCCGGACAATGTAGCCGGTTCATCTGCACCCGCTTAGCGGCGGGCATGGTGATCGTTACCGTGATGCTGACACAACTTTGCCTGGATGTCTGCAAGCGGCTTATTTGCCCTTGCGCGGGCTGTGCCGGGGGAACGAGCTGGCTAAAGCGCCACGCCTCCCGCCACTGCTGGCGGAAGGCGTTCAATTGAGCGGCGCCGCTGGCCAGCCCGCGGTGATAACCGCCAAGTGCCGCGATGGTCATGATTAACAGCGCCATCGCTAATAATGACTCCGCCAGGCTAAAACCGCGCTGGCGCGCTACGGCATCAGGCATAACGCACTCTCCATTAACGGGCAAAAATCGCTCCAGCCATGCGCTAAATAGCGCAGCACGCCCTGTTCAACCCATGCTGACTGCCACAGCTGTACTGTGCCGCTGCCGGCGATAAGCAGCGCGCGGCCATCATTAAAAAGCCGCAGACACGCGCGCCAGCGTTGGCTGTTTTCCTGTTGACACGCAACTGCGCTCTGCAGCGGCCAGTTCCCCCCTTTGCCCCATTGCAGCGCCGACTGCGCGGCGGCCGTATCGCGAATTGCCTGGGTTTCGGCGCTCACCTGCGCCAGCAGCGATCGCTGCTGCTGATTCAGCCCCTGCAATAGCAAGCTGCCCAGCGCCAGTAGCAGCAGCACCATCAGCAGTGATGAAACTCCGCGCTGGCGTTTCACAGGTTGAACCCCGTTACCTGATATTGCGCCTCGGCGGAAATACGCGAGTCCGATTGCGCCTGCGCCGCCAGGGTAACGATAAGTTCAGGAGAGAACCCGCTTACCGCCTGCCGCTCAACGTGAAAGCGCGTGACCGTGATAGCGGCGGGATTAGTCATTTTCTCCCAATTTTTTCCGCCGCAGTCAGTAACGCCGCGCCGCGTTTCCAGCGCTCCGTCGCGCAGGCGAAAACCGGTAGAATCGGCATCGGCCTCCGGCGCCAGATCCCAAATGCCGTTGCTGTTGCCATCCCAGCGAACGATGACGCACTGCCCGCCGCTGGCAATCACCAGCGCCTGACCATGACATTGACCTGCGCAATATCCGGCGCGCTGCAAATGTTTGGCTAATGCATAGACCCGCTGCCATAGCTCATTTTCCAGCGCCTGCTGCTGCGTTTGGCGAAGAACCTGGCGCTGTAGCGCCGGAAGGAAACGAGCGGCTCCGAGCAGTAATACCGCGCCAATCGCCATGGCAATCAGCGTTTCAATGAGCGAAAAACCACGCGCCGCTACTGGCATAATTCCTCCTCTTCCCGACACAGGCGTATGCGCCCCCAGTTAGAGACAACAATCCGCCACGCTCCGCCATCGCTTTGCAGCAGAATATAACCGGCCCAGGCGCTGTTGCGCAGGCCGTAGAAGCCGATTCCCGCCGTCAGGTGCCGCAAGGTAATTCCCGGCCATAGCGGCTGCAGGGTAAAAGGCGTTTTCGCGTGACAGTCAGCCTCCACGCCGATTGCGCTCAGGCACCAGCCGGTGGGCGATTGTCCGACGCGAATGACGCGCTCGCGGTTGTGCCAGTTAGCGTCATCGCGCAGCAGCACGAGATAATCGCGCACCTGGCAGGCGACCTGCCACAGGCGCTGTTGCTGTTGCCAGCGCTGCCAGCCGTACATACCGCTGGCGCTGAGGATGATCACCAGCATCATGGTGACCAGCATTTCAATTAGGGTGTAGCCATGCTGTCTGTTCATGGCGTCGAGTATGCGTTGCTCTGACCATCCATTCGAATGGTAAATCTACGGTTCGCGTCGCGGCTCGGGAAAAAATTCGCCAGTTGCAGGATGTTGAGCGGCGTCAGGAATCAGGCTCGCAAAATTCTACGAAGAGCATAAAAAAACCGGCGCTGCTGGCGCCGGTTTGTCATCACTACAGAGAGGTTAAATCGCCACAGGCGCTTTAATACCCGGATGCGGGTCATAACCTTCAATTTCGAAGTCTTCAAAACGGTAGTCGAAAATCGACGCCGGTTTGCGCTTAATGACCAGCTTCGGCAGCGGACGCGGTTCGCGGCTCAGCTGCAGGTTGGTCTGCTCCAGGTGATTGCTGTACAGGTGAGTGTCGCCGCCGGTCCAGACAAAATCGCCCACTTGCAGATCGCACTGCTGCGCCACCATATGCACCAGCAGCGCATAGCTGGCGATGTTGAACGGCAGGCCGAGGAACACGTCGCAGGAGCGCTGATACAGCTGGCAGGAGAGCTTGCCGTCGGCGACGTAGAACTGGAAGAACGCGTGGCACGGCGCCAGCGCCATTTTATCCAGCTCACCGACGTTCCATGCCGACACGATGATACGGCGAGAGTCGGGGTCGTTTTTCAGCTGTTCAATGACCGTGCTGATCTGGTCGATATGGCGGCCGTCCGGCGCGGGCCAGGAGCGCCACTGTTTGCCGTAGACCGGCCCGAGATCGCCATTCTCATCCGCCCACTCATCCCAGATTGTGACGTTATTTTCGTGCAGATAGGCAATGTTGGTGTCGCCCTGCAGGAACCACAGCAGTTCATGGATGATGGAGCGTAAATGACAGCGCTTGGTGGTCACCAGCGGGAAGCCTTCCTGCAGGTTAAAACGCATCTGGTGGCCGAAGATAGAGAGAGTGCCAGTGCCGGTGCGGTCATTTTTTGGCGTGCCCTCAGCGAGCACTTTCTGCATCAAATCAAGATACTGTTTCATGGTTCCTCAAGAGTTTTGTTGCTGCGGACGGTGACGATAAGCCCAAACCATCATAATGATACCCGCAAGCACCATCGGGATCGAAAGAATCTGCCCCATACTGATGTACTGTACCCAGCCGCCGGTAAACTGCGCGTCCGGCTGACGGAAGAATTCCACGATAATGCGGAACAGGCCGTAGCCAATCAGGAACAGGCCGGAAACGGAACCGGTCGGGCGCGGTTTACGGATAAACAGGTTCAGGATCAGGAACAGCACCACGCCTTCCAGCGCCAGCTCATAAAGCTGCGAGGCGTGACGCGGCAGCGCGCCGTAGGTATCGAATAATGATTGCCATTCCGGGTGCGACGGCAGCAGCGCCAGATCCTCAGCGCGCGAGCCCGGGAAAATCATCGCGTAATGGAAGTTCGGGTCAACGCGGCCCCACAGTTCACCGTTGATAAAGTTGCCCAGACGCCCGGCGCCGAGGCCAAACGGGATCAGCGGCGCGATGAAATCGGAGACCTGGAAGAAGGTGCGTTTGGTGCGTTTGGCGAAGATAATCATCACCAGAATCACGCCGATCAGGCCGCCGTGGAACGACATGCCGCCATCCCAGACGCGGAACAGATATAGCGGGTCGCTAAGGAAGACCGGCAGGTTGTAGAACATCACATAGCCAATACGGCCGCCGAGGAATACGCCAAGGAAGCCCGCGTAGAGCAGGTTTTCCACTTCATTTTTCGTCCAGCCGCTGCCCGGACGATTGGCCCGACGGGTGGCCAGCCACATCGCAAAGACGAAACCAACCAGGTACATTAAGCCGTACCAGTGGAGAGAGACCGGTCCAATGGAAAATATTACCGGATCGAACTCCGGAAAATGCAGGTAGCCACTATTCATCTGTCACCATAAAGACTTGTTATTCCGCCGAAAGTGGACAGCGGTGATGATCCGTGCCCGCTTAAAACGGGCACTCCGAAGGAGGCGAATGATAGCATAAGCGTGTAGTGCGATCCGCGCTGAACGTGTAAAAGATATGTATACGGATGCTAACAGCGTGCGGTTTTTTCCCCGGGTTCGCTACTCGCGGTGCCGTTTTTTTGTCGGGTGGCGGCTAACGCCTTACCCGACCTACGGTCCGTGCGGCCTGCCTTTAATTTATTCACCATGATGGCTGATACTACTGGTGCTAGTGATCTCAAAATCCCCCGGTGGCGCTGCCGCTTACCGGGGCTACAGCACTACTCGCGGTGCCGTTTTTTGTCGGGTGGCGGCTAACGCCTTACCCGACCTACGTTAACTACGTTACCGTCCGCCGCGGATCAGGCCGCCGAGACCGCGGCGCTCCATAAACGCCGCCACCTGGTGGCGCACTTCGGTGGTCATCTGCGCTTCCAGACTGCGCCGTGACAGCTCCTGCGCTTCTTCGATATCGATACGGCGTAGCAGATATTTCACGCGCGCGACCGAACGGCCGTTCATCGACAAATGGCGATAGCCGAGTCCTACCAGGATGGTGACGCACATCGGGTCACCCGCCATTTCGCCGCACAGGCGCAGATCGATACCAAAACGCTCGGCGTCATGAGCGATCATTGCCAGCGCCCGCAATACCGCAGGATGCAGGCAGTCGTACATATTGGCGACGCGGGTATTATTGCGGTCGACCGCGAGGATGTATTGCGTCAGGTCATTGGTGCCGACCGAGATAAAGTCGATGCGGTTTGCCAACTGCGGCAGCATAAAGACCATAGACGGCACTTCCAGCATCACCCCAAGGCGCGGGCGCGGAATAGCGTAACCAATCATCTCCTCGACTTCGCGACTGGCGCGCTCAATCAGGCGGCGGGCTTCGTCAACCTCTTCGAGGCTGGTGACCATCGGCAGCAGTATGCTGAGGTTGCCGGTGGCGGCATTGGCGCGCAGCATGGCACGCACCTGGATCAAGAAGATCTCCGGCTGATCGAGCGTAATACGGATCCCGCGCCAGCCAAGGCACGGGTTCTCTTCGCTAATCGGCATATACGGCAGTTGCTTATCGGCGCCGATATCCAGCGTACGCAGGGTCACGGGTTTGCTGTTAAACATCTGCAGCATGCCCTGATACTGGGCGACCTGCTCCTCTTCGGAGGGGAAGCCGCTTTGCAACATAAACGGAATTTCGGTGCGGTAAAGCCCGATACCATCGATAAAGCTGCCGAGTTTCTCTTCATGCTCCGGGCTCAGGCCGGCGTTGAGCATCACTTTTACCCGTTCGCCGCTTTTCAGTTCGGAAGCGCGTTCGAGATCGTCTTCCGCCAGCCGGCTCAGTTCGTTCTCTTCGCTGATTAACCGCTGATATTCCTGCAGCAGCACCGGTTCGGGATCGACCAATAGATCGCCGCGATAACCATCAACGATCAGCATATGGCCATGCAGCAGCGACGGCTGAATATCGGCGCCCATTACCGTCGGGATGCCCAGCGCGCGCACCATGATCGCCGCGTGGGAGTTGGCCGCGCCGTCGCGCACCACCACCTTGCCAATGGTGAAATCCAATGGTGAGAGTATCCGTCGTGG
>OGEH01000770.1_pt1 | contig 17966 bp, 14 predicted proteins | sample 1570681 | NCBI WGS metagenome assembly OGEH01 (sample SAMEA2582126, study PRJEB24529) | metagenome | biome: Human gut stool | place: China | collected 2011 | reverse complement strand
GAGAGGTTCTTTTTTTACTTTAAGAAATTTTACTTACCCCCAGTTGAACTGGGGGTTTAATCATGCCTATTCGGCGCCAAAAAAATCTCCTTTCCATAGCTAGCATAGCATGGAAAGGAGACGTCCTGACAAAATTTAATCGTCTTTTAATGAAAAATCGGAAAACGGCGAAAAACTTAAGAATCCTTTAATCTTCCGTCTTGTCCGCCGTTTCTTTGTTGCGGATTTCGCTCAATTTTTCGGCTAATTCGTGGAAGGTCTTCTGGTAGAGATCTTCCTTCTTCTGTTTTTCTTCACTGGCATCGATGGTCTTAGCCATTTGTTCCCAAAAACTCATAGGTAATCCCCCTTTAATAAAAGATAGAGTAACGTTAAGATTGTCTTTATTATATCATAATCGCTTATCCACGCCAACAAAAAGCACTGCTATTTACAAAAGGGGCAAAAAAGGAGCAAACGCCCCGCGTCGTCATCGTCGAAAATGCCCTGTACTTCATCAAGGCCCGGCCACCATAAGCCGGTTTTTTCTTTTGTCTGCTGCCACGTCGGCCGCTTCTCCCCGGCCGCTTTTTATGGCGTACCGTTTTCCCCTATGCTATAATATGGATGTTGCTCGCCCCTATACAGAGCTAGTAAGGGGGTGTTTCATTGTGCTTAAAAACATTCTCAATTTTCTAAAGGCCGTTATGGCAAGTGTAGTTTCCTACTACCTTTGCAAGTGGTTAGACTGCCTTTTTCAAATTATGAGCAACTAGCCCCGGCGCGTTCCCGTTGAACGCCACAAAGAGAAAGCCCCCGGAATGGCCGTTCCGGGGGCTTTCGTGTTGCTCGTGTCATTATGACATAAAAACATCTCAATTTCTACGTTTATTATATCATGCCTATCCTGCCTGTCAATCTGAACAGCTATATCATTTTTTGAACAGCTTTAACATGGAAATATTGTGGACACACCCGGTCAAATGTCGGGTCAACCTTGCAAGTTTTTCCATTTTTTGCCGCCCGTTGTACTTCCGATAATGTAATGTTATAGGAAAAGTGACGGTTTTAAGCCGTTTATAAGGTATTTGCCGCCCATTTTGCCGCCATAATTCACACAATTATAAACATTAATAAGCTATTATGAATAATCGCCGTATAAATTCAAAAAGCAGCCATGAGGAAGCGGCCGACGTAGCAGCCGTTCACCCCCGGCAACAGCGTCAACTTGTTGGGATTCATTACAGGTTCTCTCTTTGAACTATGCAGACGTTCCGGCCGGGAAAGCGGATAGATACCCCCTATTTGCCTCTGTATGGCGTTTTTGTCGTTTCTCCGTGTGATTTATCGCATGGGATTAATGAAATAAACTCCAGGCCGATTCATCTTATCTAATGTAACATTATGTTACGTCAAATACCGTGACGGTAACTTTTCGCTACTCAGACCCAGGCGGCCGCAAGGAAGCGGACAACATGCAGCCGTTCCCCTTCAAGTCATGCCGCCATTTCCTTATTAAAAGAACATTAGTTTGTTTATGAGGAGAAAGCACGCTAACCACAGCGCGCCCGGGGATAGTGAGTGGCACAAATGCCACAAAGACAGGCGGCCGCAAGGAAGCGGACGACATGCAGCCGTTCCCCTTCAAGTCATGCCAACCACAGCGCGCCCGGGGATAGTGAGGTACACTCTAAGTGACCTTAATAAAAAGAAGAGATCATGCCAACCACAGCGCGCCCGGGGATAGTGAGTGGCACAAATGCCACAAAGGCAGGCGGCCGCAAGGAAGCGGACAACATGCAGCCGTTCCCCTTCAAGTCACGCCAACCACAGCACGACCGGGCAGTAAGTGGCACAAATGCCACAAAAACGCGGCCAATACACTGCCATTCATGGCTGTGAATATATGTAAATAGTTCCTATTCGCCTCTGTATAGCGTTTTTATCGTTTTTCCGTGTGATTTATCGCATGGGGTTTATGAAATGCGTTCCGGGCCTATCCATCTTATCTAATGTAACGTTGTGTTACTTCAAAGTTCTTAATAGTAACTTTTCGCTACTTATACCCATACGGCTGCAAGGAATCGACAATACTTTTTCCCATTGAAATTTATCAATAAAAAGCCAGTTTTAGGCGTTTTTCCGCGAAAATCAATCAATTTTCCGTTAAAATACCCACAGTTTCATCATTTTGCTAATCATTGTATCATTGCAAGGTACTACACCCCCTACGCGCGCGACACGCGTATTACAAGAATGGCTGCCCCCGGCGTCAAAAACAACCACAAGGACAGCCATGATAGGGGGGGATGTACTCCACGCGTTAAGGGCAACCCATGCAGGAAGTCCAGGGCAATGCCACGCGGTATCCTCTATCTAAATATACTTACTTGTATTCCCCTTCCCATCCATCACCAGGGTAACAAGATCCATAACGCATTGACTCAATAGCATACAGCTTTTTCACAAATAGCCGATACCATTCACAACTCAATAACTTCAATAGCCAGGACAATTTATAACACAACCTTTCACCACATCGCCCCCATAAAGGCAAAGCCTGCAAGCTATATAACAGCCGCTTCCCCCGGCCGGGGAATAGCCTACATAATCAAGTAGAACAACCGCCATGGCCTGGCATAGCCTGCTTTTCATGTTCTATTTATTTTCATGGCCCCTTGAGAAATTTATAAGGCCGCCTGTTTTTTTAGGGCCACCCGGTCATTTTTGTGCAAGGTTCTAAAATAATAGCCGCTTCCCCGGCCGCCAACATGAATAGATCCATACAGCTCAACAGATGAACCACCCGCACAGCTTCATGTTATTTTCAAAAATCGGCAACCGCGGCGGCTTGTCGTTCCCATCATCCTACAATCAGCCAGGCAATACAAGGCCCTTGATAGGTTCTTTCAAACTGCTTTCAGCCTTGCGGCCACCGTGGCCCCGGTAAATAATCACATGCCAGGGAAAAACAGCCCTTAATTTATTTTTGAAGGGCATCGCATCGGCTTTAGTTCGCAAGAATGCAGGAAATACCCCAACATTCCATAGCGTAGCCGTGATTAAGTGACACATAGGCCGACAGTTTCCCCGGCCGCTTCTCATGGCCGCTTCCCCTGGCCGCTTTCCTCTTCCCTAAATGCCTTCCCATTGTCCGCCTTTAGTGGATATGGGAAGGCCAGGAAGCGGAACACATACAGCATCACTTTATCCTGTATGTCGTCCCTTATCGCCGTAAAATTTAAAGCGTGGTATGGTATATATACTATATAGGGGGTGTCAAAAATGACACCCTAGAGCATTTTTATAAATTTCGCTATGCTCATATGCCGTTTAATGGCATAGTTAAGCCATCTTTTCATTTTTTAGGGGGTGTCATTTTTGACACCATAAGGGTGCTATTTTTGACACCCTTCTGCCCCTTTAGGGGTATCATTTTTGACACCCTTTTGCCATCTAAGGGTGTCATTTTTGACACCTTATAAAAAATCGTGCCTTCTATTTCTTTTGCGTCCAATTACAGGACATTTTATAAATTGATTTGTTGATATTTCCTTGTCCCCCTTTGCTCACTATTTCAAGAAACCCCGTATTTATAAGGGCCTTACGGTCATTGATGAACCTAGTTTTACTTTTCTCCGTATATAAACCATTTGCAACCGCCACGGCAAAAGGCAAATAACACACGTCATCGCCTTGCAAATAATCTACATCCGGGAAGTCTATACGCGGGTGTCTTTTCCCATAATGTGCTTCACGATAGGCCAGGCAATACAAATCTATTTGCCGCCGTGATAAGGAACGCCAGGCGGCCGACTTCTGCATTTCATAAGTAAGCGGCATGAATTGCTTGCTATTTCCCAGATATTCGGGTATTTTCCTTTTCTTCCTCATTCCCCCTTTTCGCCCCTTTCTATAAAGCGGACGGGAATTTCCCCCGACCGCTTGCAATTTTCCAATAATTTCCATACAATACAAACAAGGCGACACCTGCAAGGGTATTCGTCCGGCCGTTTCCTGCCTGCAACGCTAAGGGAACGGCCCTTTTATTTTTCATAGCAAAAAGTTTCTATCCCATGGATACACCACGCCACGCCATAAAAAACACCGTCAATGACTTCTATATCGACAGGAAAAATATATTTTTTCGGCGCGATCATGTCTTTTTGAATCATGCTGCCATGTTTATAATGTAACCCCGCTTCCCCGGCCGGGGCTTTTTTTACATCTGCTTTAGGGACACGCACAGGAATAATAGCAAATTGCGCCCCGGCATGAGTCTTTTTATTTTCCGGGGAAACGGTGAACTTTTCCGCGTCTTCAAGCGACCCAAAAAGAGAAACAACACCACGCGGGCCGGGGAAAATTCCGTTTTTCTTGATAGAACTAACCGCTGCCCATGGGGCAACATGGAAAAAAGTCGCTAATTTGCGGTATTTTCTCGTTGTTTGTTCGGGGTTCTTCAAATTACGCGAACATAAAAAATATTTCATCTCTTTCTATCTCCTTTCGGCCACTTATTGAATCTGTCCGTCTTGCCAATTTTTCATAGCTTCATCCTTTGTCGGGGCGGCTTTATACCGCTTCCCCGTCGCGCAATCGAATACGTAAAACATACCTTTAGAGCCGTGGACTGTATCCGCGATAGTATAGCACATGTCAAGCAATTCATGCCGTTTCGGATAATGGTTCACTGAAAGTGAACAGGCCACAGAAGCACCGTATAAAAACGCGTCTGAATTTCCGGCATTTGCTTGCCTTGCAACGATTTCGCACAGCCGACTATATTCATAAATGGACAAATGCAAAGAGTTTAAATAAATTCCCAGGTCAAAAGCTGCCGACGCATTGACGGCCGCTTCTTCTTTGTAGGCGTCTTTCACGGGTTCACCCCCTCTTATTTTCGTAACCACATTTTCTTTTCACTCCGTTCTTGCAGGAAGTGTTCAAAGTCCGCCAACTTCACCAGGCGCAAGTTATAACTCAAATCAAGGAAGGAATGGCAGTATTTCGGAACCTTTCGCATTTCAGTAAGCAACATATAAATTGTCGTCCGGCAAAGGGAAAACCGTTTCTGTAAATCGGGCGATCTAACCCATACGGCCCCGGCATCGTCTTCATAGATTTGAGCTATTTTTACTTTCTTCTTTACCATGACTTTCATCTCCTATCTAAGACAATTCCAAAATGGACTTACAAGGCACTTTCGACGGTGTTTTTATTTTTCTTGTACTTCTTTTTGAGTGACGCCCCAGCTCATTGGCTCATGGAGCAGGCAGGCCGCGCCATGAGTGAAGGGGCAGTCCTGGCAATCGTTCTTTTCTAGTCGGTAATACAGGCAGAACCGTTCGAGGTTTTTGGCCGCTTCCACGGCGCGCTTTTTCGTGTATTCCATGGCTTAGCCTTCTTCCTTAATCAGCACTTGCGGTTCAACATTCAAAGCATGAGCGATTTTACACGCCGTTATCATACTTGCACGACGCCGCCCGGCTTTCAAAGCAAATAAAGTTGATTGCGTCACAGATGAACGGCGGGCCAATTCTGCCCACGTCCACAAATGTTCATGCGCTAACGTTTCTACTTTTTCCATATCCATAAATACCGCGTTTTTCATTTTTTCACCTTCTTTAAAAAACTCAATTTTATTGAACTTTCAATTAGACTATACAATATTATCGTGTTTATTGTCAATAATAAAATTGTGTTTTTAATTGACTGAATACAACTTTTATAATATTATTATGTTGAGAAAGTGGGTGTATAAATGCCATTTAAAGACAATCTAAAAAAATACAGAGAAAAAAGCGGCTATACAGCAAAAGCATTCGCCAAAACAATAAACATAGCCTACACAACTTATCTTACGTATGAAAACCAGGGCAGAGAACCAAAATTCGACACCCTCATAAAAATAGCGGCCGCGCTTCATGTATCTATTGATGAATTACTAGGCTATAAAGCCGACATGGCCGACGAATTGACGCAATCTATTCAATTTCTTGAAAGTATCGGCTTTACTATTAATCACTATCATTCAAAACAATTAGAAAAATATCAAGATTATTTCGTAATAACAAGTAATTCGTTTGACGAACGGGATTTGCTACCCAAAATAAAGAAGGACTGGCAGGCAAAAGGTTTAGTAATAAGAGATTTTCCCAAATATTCCAAAAACAAGCATGATATTCATACTTCACGCGCTGTTATTCCTCAAACAATTATTGACATGGCTAATTGGCTAATCACTAATGAAACATTAAAGAAAAATGTCAACGCCTTATATTATCAAGAAGCCTTTAAAATGCTTCCATTTATGGGAGATGAAATAAAAGAAGATTTAGAGGCCCATTATTGGAAAGACCCGCCGCCATCTGAAAATGAAGATGCGTCTATGGAGAAAAAAGCACAAGACAGGCGAAAAACACTTGATGCAAGGTATATCATGCTAATTCACGGTAAAGACTAATAGCCACAAAGAAAACTTATTCAAAAATGGATTTACAAGGCACTTTCGACGGTGACGACGTTCATGCATTTTTGAAAAGAGGTTATCTTATGTGGATTGAAAAAATTACCAATTCAAAAGGAACGCGCTACAAATACCGGGAACGCTTCACGGCTGCCAATGGCCGTACTATCACGATAAGCCTTACCCTAAATAGCAATAGTACACGCGCCAAAAAACAGGCCGCCGACGCCTTGCGTGAAAAGTTCTTCAAAAAAGCAGGCCTTGCCAGGGAAGCGGAAAAGGAAGCGGCGCGCGCCATCACGGTACACGCTCTTTGTGATGAATGGTTTTCCATCCATCGGCAAATGGTAAAGGAAAGCACAGCCTATACAGAATCCTTGTGGATCAGAAAACTAAAGGCCAATATTACCCCTTCCCTTTTAGTGGCAGATTTGACGGCCGACTATATGACGCGGTATTTCATGGGGCAATACTACGAAAAGCAAGCCTCTTATTCCTACGTGTCTTCACAGCTGGCCATATTCAAGCAAATCATGCGTTATGCTGCCCAAAAAGGATACATCGACCAGGCCGCCGACTTCCTGGCCATCAAGCTCAAGCGACGGCCGGCGACGGCGCAAGAATTGGCCAAAAAGAATAACAAGTTTTTGAGCCGCGATGAATTACGCGACGTCCTGGCCCTCATCGCCCAAAAGTCGCCCCGTATAGCTCATGCTATGGAATTTATCGCCCTTACGGGCCTACGTTGTGGGGAATTACTGGCCCTACGCTGGCAGGATGTGGACTTGATGAAAAAGAGCGTCAACGTAAACGCTACGATTGTAAGAACCATTCCAAATGGGGCCGAGGGGAAGCGGAACACGCCTAAAAACGTGTACAGCTATCGAGTGGTACAGCTTGACGACCGCGCCATGAAGATTCTTCAATGGTTCAAGGCCGATAACGACCGTATGCGTCTATGGGGCCATGCTACTTATACGGATACGGGCTATATCTTCACCACCAAAAAGGGCCAGCCCCTTGATATTTCCACCATTGACGTCCTACTTTCCCGGCTGGACTATCCCAAACATATTACAACCCATGTTTTCCGCCATACCCACATTAGCTTACTTGCGGAAATGGGAGTACCTTTAAAGGCCATCATGCAACGCGTCGGACATCGCAACCCCAATACAACGTTAAGCATCTATACCCATGTCACAGACGCCATGCAAGATGAGGTTGTGGAAAAGCTCAACGCCATGATCCTATAAAAAAAGCCCCCTTTCTCCAGGGAGCAGAAAAGGGGCAAAAAGGAGCAAGTATTTTAGATTTTACGATAAACTACGAACGAATGAAGGCAACAAAAAAGCCGCGGTAATAGGTTTATTACGCGGCTTTAAACACTATCGAACATTGTATGAATATCTCTCAAAAAGATTGTCTTTATTATACGGCAAAGGGATGGCGTCATGCAAGGGATTTTCCCCAATTACCAGCTGTTGCGGTGGCGCCAGAAGGACGGCATGAGGATAGCCAGGACCGGCAGGGCTTCCAGGCGGCCCATGAGCATGGACAGGCAGAGGGCGACTTTGCTGAGCGGCGGCAGGGCCGAACAAGTAGCCGTCGCACCGAACTGGCCGAATCCTGGCCCGCAGCTGCCCATGGTCGAGACGCTGAGGCCGATGGCATCGAAGATGGCCACGCCGTCAAAGACCATGATGAACGTCCAGAGGACGCCGAGCATGGTGTAGATGAAGAAGAATTTGGCTACGCCGTAAATGAGGTCCATCGAGAATTCTTCGCCATTAGAGCGGATGTGCAGGACCATGTTGGGATGTATCTTCTGGCGGATGATGGCGGCAATGGTCTTGACCAGCAGCATGACGCGCGTCACTTTCAGGCCGCCTGTCGTCGAGCCGGCACAGCCGCCGATGAACATCAGGACCAGGAGGATGAATTTGGAAAAGACCGGCCACTGTTCAAAGTCGTTGGAGACGAAGCCCGTCGACGACGAAATGGACACGGACTGGAAAAAGGCCTGGCGCAGGGCTTCGACGCCGTCCCACTGCTGGGCCAGGACCAGGTTGAGGGCCATGGCCGCCGTCGAGATGGCGACGATGGACAAATAGACGCGGAACTCCGTATCGCCGAGGATGACTTTGCAGCCCTTCTTCCAGGCCGCGACGTACATGCCGAAGTTGGCGCTGCTGATGAGCATGAAAAAGGACAGGCAACATTCAACGACAGGGCTGTCGAAATGGGCGACGCTGTTATTGTACGGCGAGAAACCGCCCGTAGCGATAGTGGCAAAGGCGTGGTCGGCTGCGATGAGGAAGGACATGCCGCAGAGCATGAAGACGACCGTCGAGGCAACGGTAAAGACGACGTACACCGTGAACAGGGCCTTGGCCATCTCCTTGATGCGCGGCAGGGCCCGGTCCGACCGGGGGCCTGTGCTTTCGGCATTGAACATGTGGACGATGCCCTTGCCGAACTGAGGAAAGACGGCGATGAAGATGACGATGATACCCAGGCCGCCGAACCAGTGGGTCAGGGCCCGCCAGAGGACCAGGCTGGCCGGCATGGCTTCGATGTCGTCGATGACCGTCGCCCCCGTGCCGGACAGGCCGGAAATACATTCAAAGACACCGTCCAGGACGGACAAATAGCCGCCGGCAGCATAAGGAACCATGCCCAGAAAAGTGACCATGATCCAGCCCAGAGCCGTAATGGCCACGCCTTCGCGAACAGTCAGGCTGTCCGTCGGCCGATGGCCCTGCCACATGAGCAGGCGCCCTATGAGGAGGCTGATGACGATGGCCACGAGGAACGCAACGATACTGGTTTCCCCATAGAAAAGGGCGACGACAAAGGGAATCATCAAGGCCAGCCCGCAGGCCTGAGCCAATTTCCCCAAGACAAATAAAACAATTCGTATATTCATGGTGTACCTCCTACCAGCGCCGCCGCAGATAACCGAATGCGGTCTGGATGACGACGAGGAAGGAAAAGATTTCGACGCGTCCTAAAATCATGAGGAAACTGCAATACAGCTTAGTCCATGCCGGCAGGACGGAAACGTCGGCTACGCCGAAGAGGTCCATCGTCGACCCGACACTGGACAGGCAGCCTACGGCCATCCCCATGGCCTGCACGGGCGTGACACCGGACAGGGAAATGATCAGCATGGAGACGAAGAACGTCGCCATGAAGAGGAAGAAATAACTGAGAACACGGCTGATGATCTTCATATCGACAGGGACACCGTCGATTTTCAGGGAAATGACCATGTGCGGATGCAGGGTCCGGCGCATTTCCTGGGCAGCCATCTTGAAGAGAACCATGAAGCGCATGACCTTGAGGCCGCCTGTAGCCGAGCCGATACAGCCGCCGACAAAGGCCAGGGCAAAGAGGACGTACTTGTCGAATTCCGGCCAGGTGCTGTAGGCAGCCGACGAAAAGCCGCTGGTGCTGATGAAGGACAGGACCTGGAAAAAGCCGTAGCGCAGGTTATCCCAGCCGTCGTAGACGCCGAAGCGCCACAAATGGAAGGATACGAGGCAGCCCGTGACGACGACGACGGTCAAAAAGGTCCGCCATTCGGCATCGCAGAAAAGGCTCTTGAAGTCGCGCCGTTCCCAACTCTTCCAATAGAGAAGAAAATTGCCGCTGGCCAGGAGCATGGATACAGCTCCGGCCGCTTCCAGGGCCAGGCTGTCATATTGGGAAAAATCGAAGAGCGAATCGCCGCCGCTGGTGGACATGGTCATGAGGCCCTGATTGACGGCCATGCCCAAAGGCAGGCCGGCCAGGACGTAGAGGACCATGGAAAAGACCGTAATGGCCAGGTAGATGAGACCGGCCTGGCGGGCCGCTTCCTGCATGCGGGCCACCATGGGGCTGAAGGATACGCTCTGATGGACGGACAAGGTCAGGCCGAAACAGCCGCTGACCTGGGGCATGACCGATACCAGGAGGAGGATGAAGTTGAGGCCGCCGAGCCATTCCATGAGGCTGTGCCACAACAAGAGCGACTGCGGCAAGCCTGCCCCGCCGTCAGCCAGGCACGACGTCCCAGTCGTCGTAAAAGCCGAGACGCTCTCAAAGAAGGCGTCGACAGGCGACGCGAAAGTACCGGCCATGACGTAGGGAATCATACCCAGGAGGCCCAGGAGGAACCAGGCCGATACCATGTACCAGGCCCCCTCCCCCGGTCCCAGGTGGCGTTTGTGATGGCGGCCGCGGTAACGGCAGAACGCCGCTGCAAGCAAGGCGGCGGCCAGGGCCGGGGCAAAATAGACCAGGCCCGCTTCCCCCCACCACAGGGCGGCCAGCAGAGGGATGAGCAGCGCCAGGCCGTTGATCAGGGCCAGGCGGTTGACGAGATAAAAGACGATACTGCGGTTCATGGTCTATTCCCTGCCTTTGAAGTACTTCATGACCTTCTTGGAATATTCCGTCTGGATGAAGAGGATGATCCGGTCGCCGGCCATGAGGACGGACTGGCCGTTCGGGATATAGGCTTCGCCGTCACGGACATAGGCGCAGACCAGACATTCCTTGGGCAGGCGGACATCCATGAGGCGCTTGCCGGCTACGGGAGCCCCGTCCTGGACGATGACTTCCACGGCTTCGGCCTTGGCCCCTTCCAGGAGGGACACGGAGACGACGCCGCCGCGGCGGGCAAAGGCCAGGACTTCGCTGGCCGACAAGAGGCGCGTCGACAAGACGATATCGACGCCGACCTTTTCCATGAGGTCGCCGTATTCGATGCGCGACACGCGGACGATGGTCTTCTTGGCACCCAAGTGCTTGGCGATGAGGGCCAGCATGAGGTTCAGGCGGTCGTCATCGGTCAGGCAGATGACGACGTCGGCATCGGCAATGCCTTCCTGTTCCAGGAGGTCGATGTCCGTGCCGTCGCCGCAGATGGCCAGGCCGTTGTCCAGGAGTTCTGCCACCTGGCGGCAGCGTTCGCGGTCTTTATCGAAAATCTTGACCTTGATGCCTTCCTTGTCGAGCATGGGGGCCAAAAAGCGGCCGGACCGGCCGGCGCCGATGATGATGACCCGTTCGACCATCTTCGTGTCGCTGGGGACGAAGTTCTCACTGAATTTCTCGATGGCCTTGGGGTCGCCGATGAAATACGCATTGTCGCGCGGGAACAGGCAGTCATCGCCATGAGGGATGATCATGCGGTGATCGCGGAAAATCATGCCGGCCAGGATGGACGGCGGCATGTTCATATCCTTAAAGGGGATATTGATGAGCGGCGAATGACGGCGGACCTTGGTTTCAAAGAGCCGGACCTTGCCGTTGGCGAAGTCTTCGACATTGAGGGCGGCCGGCGTCATGAGGATGCGGTTGATTTCACGGGCCGTGATCATTTCCGGATTGAGCATGAGGTCGATGTCGAAATTCTGCTTCAGATAATCCTTGGCTTCCGACAGGAACTGCATGTCCCGGATGCGGGCCGCCGTGTACTTGATGCCGTGTTTCTTGGCCATGATACAGGCGACCATATTGACTTCATCGACAGCCGTACAGGCGACGAGGATATCGGCACCGCGGATATCGGGATCGTTCATGGTAATCGGGCTGGCCCCGTTGGCCAGGACGGTCAATACATCGAGATTATTCTTGACGACTTCCAGCCGTTCTTCATTATGATCGACGACGACGACGTCGAATTGTTCATTCGATAAGAGCTCGGCAATACTGTACCCCAGCTTGCCGGCGCCTACGACAACGATACGCAAAGGAAAGACCTCCTTGTAAGTCGAAATAGAAAGGAGGCTGCCACACGAAGACAGCCTCTTTTTATACTTTAAGTTTGCAGTTTTTAGTTTGTAGTGAATGACTAAAAATTAAAACCCATCCTCTACAAACTCTATACTACAAACTTTTGAAAACAAAGGGCTCCACATGACGGCACAAACCACCATGTTCCAGCCCCTACAAATAGTATCACATTTTGTCCTTTTTGTACATCTTTCCTTTTCGCCGCCAAGGCGATGATCTGGCAGCCCTCTCCCCTTTGCCCCGAGCCAGCCAACACTCACCCTCAGGCCCGCGGCGCCAGGTGCTGCTTCTGTTCGTACATTTTGGTGTCGGCCCGATTGAAGACGGCCCGGTAGGCCGTGTCGCGTGTCTTGTCGTAGACGGCCATGCCTACGGAAGCGGCGAGCTGCGTCCACGGTTGGGCGGCGCTCAGGTCGCGGATGTGTTCAAAGGCACGGACTTTCTCGAATAAGGCGTCCCGATGAGCATAGTCCTCGCCTTCGAGGATGACGACGAATTCGTCGCCGCCGATGCGGTAGACCGGGCTGTGCTTATAGATGCGGCAGACGGCCTGGCACAGGCGCTGCAAGGCGATGTTCCCCTTTTCGTGGCCAAAACGGTCGTTGACGTCCTTGAGCTGGTTCAAGTCGACCATGACCACGGCAAAGGCAGCCTGGCCGGCGGCTTCACTGATGTCATGCAGGGGCCGGACGATACGGTTCGCCGTCCGGATAGCCAGGAGCGTCGACAACAGACCGACGAGGACAATTATGGCCAAAACCAGGAAGGTCATGAGCTGGCGGCCGGCATAGATTTCCCGTTCCGGTGCCGTCACGCCCAGTTTCATGCCATTCTTCAAGGTCGCAAAGCCCATAGCCATAGGAATGCCCTGATAGTAGTAATGGATCAAATGGGTATCCGTCGCTGACTGCTCCAGCAGCTCTCCGTGGCTGACGATATCGAAGCGCGGCTTGAACTCGTAGGCCGCCTCCCTGCCGTCGGGATGGAAATAAAAAGTCTGCCAGTCCTTGAAGAGGAAGCCGTATCCGCTGTCATAGACCTTCATGCTGCCGATGAGGTCGCAGAGCATGTTGAAGTCGATATCGGCGCCGACGACGGCGACGAACTGGCCTTGGACGTAGACGGGCATGACGTAGCTGATCATGCGGACACCATTGTTGTCATTGACGTAAGGTGTCGTCCACAAGGCTTTCTTCTCACGCAAGGGCTGATAATACCATATCGTCCGGCTCGCGTCAGCTTCACTATAGGCCACGACGGGGGTAATGGGCTGGGACACAAAATCATGACGCGCATCCTGGCGGGTATACCAGAAGCCGTCCGGCCCGCCGGCCAGGTCTTCATTGTAATGGAGGTAATAGCCCTGGACGTCGTCGATGCCGGATACAGCATTATAAAAAGACCGGCTGATCATGGCTTCCAGCCGGTCGCGGTTGGCTTTATTACGCAGGTCCTGGGGATTTTTGACTTCATGCTCGATGGTATGGCCGATATAGTGGACGATGTCTTCGGACTGCATGAAAATCGGATTCAGTGTCGTACTGGCGTGGATGGCCCGGCCAGTGAGGGTCTTGGCGGCGATTTCCGTCTCGCTGCGGTCGACGAGGAAGACGCAGAGGCTGCCGAAGACCAGGGTCAGCGTCAGGGAGACGCCGCAGATGACCGTCAAAAAGCGGGACCGTATAGTTTGCATCATGAAAGGGGCCCTCCTTTATGCAGCTGACAAGCCGGGCAGCAGAGCACCGGCCGCACACAGGCCAGGGCCAATTTCCGACCGCTCCGGGGAACGGCGATGTACGTGACCTCTTTCCACGTATAGCCTGCATCCGCTCCTTTCTGGCGGAATCGGAAGCAATTCGACTGGTCCCCTTGGGATAATTTCCTTTTGAGCGCCGTATAATCGGTGAAATCCAGGAAGCGCTGGCAGTCATCGGGATGGATATAGCTCCGGGCATAGTGCTGAAGGAACTGGCGCATGAAGAGGCATTTTTCCATGAGTTCCCCGGCTACGGCATGGCGCGAGAACAAGGGGATCCCGGCTGATTTGTCCAAGTCGACGAGGTAGATGACATCATACAGGCGGTAGAGCTCATGAATGTGGACGTTCAGCGCCTCCTGCTCCTGGATATGTTCGTCCAGGGTCAGGTTGTGCAGGGACACGGTCAGCATCCAGCACGACGGCATGGAGGCAACGAGTTCCGCCGTGAGCTGGACGTAGTAGCCCTTTTCTGACTGGAAGAGCGTTTTTATTATATTACAAGCCTGACAGGAGTACAAGCGCCTAGTCGGCACCGGCCAGGGCCAGCAGCGCTTCGATGGGTGTCATCTTGCCCGTATCGGTCGTGCGGGACACGGCCGTCCGTACCAGGCCGGTCCGGGCATCGTACCATATTTCGTCATACGTGAGGGCAAAGTCATATTCTTTTCCCTTGAGGCGCCGCGCCTGGAACTGGCGGAGCAGGACCTCGCTGCAGCCGTGCTGCCGGGCCTGGCGCAGGGCTTCTCCCAGGGACTGTTCCCTGCGGGCAAAGACAGGATGCAGGCGGTAGCCGAGCTGGTCGTCGGCAGCCCGTTCCAGATAGGGCGTATCGGCCTGCAGGGCCTCGTCGAGAGTCAGGGACAAGGGCGGGACCCAGACCGGTGAGCCGAAAGGCCGGCCGCCATCGTCTGGCACAGCATGGCCCAGATAGGTTTCATAAGCCGTCTTGGCATCGTAATAACGGCGCAGAGCGGCGTCGGCATATCCGGCTATATCATGGGCAAAGCGGCGCGTCGTCGGCGCTGCCTGCCAGACCGTCTTGTCCGGGAACTGTTCATACGTGCGGGAAACGGCCTGTACGGCCTTTTCTACGGGATCGCCCTCCATGACGATGCGGTCCAGCCGGATGCGCCGGCCGTAAGCCTCATTAAAGGTGTCATTGCCGACAGCCGGAGCGCCGAAGGTCACGACCTGGAGCTGCGACGCACCCTGGTCGGCCAGGCGGGCCGCCGCCAGGACGGCGACGGCTCCGCCCAGGCTGTGGCCGGTCAAGGTCAGCCGTTTCGGTGCATGGGCATCGGCAGCCAGCACCTGGCCTACGGTCTGGCCGCCATAGGGCGCTGCCAGAAGGGTCATCGTATAGTGGTCAAAGCCGGCATGGACGCGGCGGACGCCGTCCTTTCTAGCGGTCTTCCCGGCCATGCCGCCGTAGGCGACGGAATGGAGGTTCAAATCGGACTTGATATCGGCCAGGCTGGCCGTTCCGGTCACGGCCAGGAGCGTATTGTCCCCTTTCCGGGCCAGGTGGAACTTGGCTTCCGATTTATCATCCTTCTGGACCTGGCTGTCGATGTGCCAGCCCCGGCGCACCAGCTCCTGACGGGCTGCCAGACCGGGCCTGTCGCCGTAAGAAGCCATGGCCATCCAGGCACAGAGGGCTGCCTGCCGGGCCTGTTCATAAGCGGCGCGCGGCGAATCGGCAAAGACAGAAAAAGCTGTTGTCACGCAAAAAAGGCACGTGAAAACAGCTTTGTAACAAGAAGTGAACATAGGCTTTCCCCTTTCCAGCCCATCAGGGCTCGTAGGACAAAATGGAAAAGACTTCCCGGTTCGGATGGTGTGATTCTTCAAAATAGAGAGTCCGCTTCAGCTCCCGTTCCCATTCGGCTTTGCGCTTCTTGTCCTTGAGCAGGGCCAGGACGTCGGGATGGGCTTCGATGAGGATATCCCCTTTGATGTGGCGGACCTGGACCATATGGCGCAGGCGGCGGATGATCTGGATGGCCACGGTTTCCGGCGAATAGAGATAGCCTGAACCGCCGCAGACGTCACACGGGCTGAACTGGACCTGGTACAGGCTCTGGCGGGCCTTCTTGCGGGTGATTTCCACCAGGTTCAGGGCCGTCATGCCCAGGACGCGGGTCTTGGTGCAGTCCTGCGCCGTTTCCCGGGTCAGGATCTGGAGGATTTCGTCGCGTTTCGTCGGCTGGGCCATGTCGATGAAATCGATGATGATGATGCCGCCAATATCGCGCAGGCGCAGCTGGCGGGCGATTTCCACGGCCGCTTCCTTGTTGACGTGGAAAATCGTGTCCTGCAGGGTCGAACCGTTGCCGGTGTACTTGCTGCTGTTGACGTCGATGACCGTCAGGGCTTCCGTGTGGTCGATGACCAGATTGCCTCCTGACGGCAGGGGCACGATGCGCGACATGAGGTGGGTCAGGCTCTCTTCGATGGCGTACTGTTCAAAGATGGGCACCGTCCCTTCGTAGAGGCGGACACGGCTGCGCCAGGCCGGGTCGGGAAAGACCTGGCAGATGCGTTCATAAGCTTCGCGGCTGTCGACGACGACTTGTTTGACGTCGGCCGTGAAATGGTCGCGGATCATGCGCATGACCAGGTCGGCTTCGCGGTATAAGAGGGTCGGCTTGCGGGACCGCTTATAGCGCTGGAGGATGCTGTCCCACGTCCCCAGGAGATACTGCAGGTCCTTGAGGAGTTCGTCCCGGGAAACACCCTTGGCGACGGTCCGGATGATGAGGCCCATGCCGTCGGGCTTGATTTCCGATACGATGCGGCGCAGGCGGTTGCGTTCTTCTTCATCGCGGATTTTCTTGGACACGCCGATGTAATCGACAGTCGGCATGAGGACGGCGTAGCGGCCGGCCAGGCTGATATTGGCCGTGACTTTCGGCCCCTTCATGCCCTGTTCGTCCTTGATGACCTGGACCAGGACGGACTGGCCCACGGAGAGGTGCATCTGCTGGATTTCTTCCTTCGACGCCGCCCGCGGGAACATGTCGCCCATATAGATGAAGGCGTTCCTGCGGCGGCCGATGTTGACGAAGGCAGCCTGCAGGGACGGCAGGATGTTCTGGATCGTCCCTTTATAGATATGGTTGACAATGTGCATGTCGTCATTGCGTTCGACAGCGAAATCACGAAGACGACCATCCTCCAGGATAGCCATGCGCGTTTCTTCTGGCATGACATTGCCTACGATTGTTTTCATCTTCTCATTCCTCCTGTGCGGGCAAATTGGTTAATCGCAGACAGGCTATTTCACTAACAAGACGGCGAAATAACCCGTTTCTTTGGCGTCAGCCGCTTTTTCATAGACCCGCTCTCCCGGCAGGCCGCAGCGTTCGATCATCGACGCCTTGTCGAGGAGCTGCAGGTCCCGCAGTTCCTCCTGGATCGGTGCCAGCCGTCCCGAGGGCTTCATGATGACCTTGCTGCCTTCCAGGGCCAGCAGTTCTTTGCGGTGTGCATTGTTTCCGGGGATGACGATGAGGGCTTCATCCTTTTCGCACAGCGGCTGCTGGAGCTTGGCGGCGACGGCGCAGAAACTGGGCACGCCGGGCACGATTTCCGTGTCGTAGCCGGCCTCATGGACGAGGCGGTGGACGTAGATGCTGGTCGCGTAGACCGTCGGGCAGCCCAAGGTGATGAGGCAGACGTCGCGGCCCTGGTCGAGTTCGTCCTGCAGGCGGCGCGCCGCTTTCTCATGGGCTCCCTGGAGGACCTGGTCGTCGCGGGTCATGGGGAAATTCATGGCGATGACCGTTTTATCTTCTAAGGAAATGCCGCAGCCGTCCAGGGCCTTCAAGAGGATGCCCTGGGCCGTGACGACGCCGGTCCGGCTCTGGGGCACGGCCAGGACGGGACAGTTCCTGATGATTTTCAGCGCCTTCAGGGTCAGCAGTTCCGGGTCGCCCGGGCCGACGCCAACGCAATAGAGTGTACCTTTCA
>OGEH01000757.1_pt1 | contig 18259 bp, 7 predicted proteins | sample 1570681 | NCBI WGS metagenome assembly OGEH01 (sample SAMEA2582126, study PRJEB24529) | metagenome | biome: Human gut stool | place: China | collected 2011 | reverse complement strand
CCCCCTGCCGTATCTCCCGTATGGAACACCACCGGCACCTGACAGGCTTCCGCCAGTTCATACAGAGGAAAATGCCGAGGATCATAAGCATACACCTGATTGTAGCCAGTGTAGATCTTGATGCCCACACAGTGGGGATTCCGGACCACCGGTTCAAATTCCTGGGCCGTTTTCTCACAGTTTTCCTGGGTCAATCCATTGCTTTCCAATCCAGCACAAAAAGCGATTTCTGCCGGCTGGTTGTAGGGTTCCAAGGTACAGGGGCCTGCCAGATCCGGCACCCGGGGCACCACGCCTCCAAAGCGGCTGGGGCCCAAAGGCGCATTGCCCATGGCTACTGACAGCACCACGTTGTTCTCCCGGCAAGATTTTAAATAGTTCTCCACGGTATTTTCATGGCCGGCGGCTTTGGCCACCTGGTCGAATCCTCATACCGGAAAAAATGCATATGGCCGTCAATGATTTTCATTCGGAGTCCCCTCTTCTCGTAAAAATATCCATAAAGGTTCCTGCCTCCTGGTTTCGGGCAGGAACTTCTGCAGCTCTTTTTTCTGGTCTTCCCACAGATTCAGCAGGCTCTGGAGTACCCCCTGTTCGAAGCGCACCCGGGTGCTTCCGGCAGCAACTGCATGGAGGCCTCCGGTCCGGAGGCCCACCACTTCCTGTCCTAGCTGGATGGACCATTTATCTGTCTGTCCCACCCTCTGCCGTTCCACCTGAGCCACTACCAAGGTATCAGCTCCGGCCTGCCGGGCTTTCTGCCGCAGTTCTTCCTGGGGCCAGAGGCCTTCCCGACCGGCCGTATGCCGGTAATCCAGCACCACATACCGGGGCAGCAGGCTCCTGTATTCATCCAGGAGGAACTGGCCCAGATCTGGGGAATAGCGGGTATCAGCCCCGTTGTCCCTGCACAGGAGCACCAAAGCCGTCAGAGGGCCTGTCCCTTCCCGCTGTTCCAAGGGAGCTGCCGGCCAGATCCCATTCTTTACGGCTGCCTGTCTTTCTCGATAATAGTCCCGTACCGCTAGATCCAGATAATAAGAAATGGGATGCTGGTAGTCGGTATATTTTCCAGAAAGGGCATATTCCTTTTTTTCTCCAAACTGCCGGTATCCGGACCGTGTCACCGTCTGGAGGGCTCCCGGCACTGGATCCAAAGAAGTCACCACCCGGAGGAGATGGATCTTCGGGCCATACTGTTCGGCAAAAGCCCGGTTTCCCACGGCCGGTGCCCCAAAGGTGATCACCGGGATCTGGCCTGGAGCTACGCCCTGACCTACCAGTTCCTCACCCAGCAGGGTGGCTCCAGCACCTCCCAAACTGTGTCCGGTGAGCAGCATCTTTTCCTCTGGATGGGCCTTCAGATAGGAAGCCAAATCTTCTGTCCGGCCGTCCCCATCCACATCCAGGGGCTGGGAAAGAGCTGTCCGGGCATAGCGGAGGAAGCCTTCATGGACAGCCGGCCCCTCCTCCTTTTCCTCTTTGGATCCTCCCGGCCCTGATGGATAAGGGACCGTTTTCATCTTGAAATTCAGCTGCCAGTCCTTTTTGGTGGCACTGCCCCGGAAAGCCAGCACGTTCCATTTTTTTCCCTGGAGCATCCCGGAATTCCGTGCCAAGGTGAAATGGACTTCCGTTCCCCCATCCTTGACGGTATAAGGGGTCAGCTTCCAGCCATAGCTTCCCAGATAGCGGTTTTCCCGGCTGTCTTCCGGGTCATAGCTTCCGGCACAGACAGCGGCCGCCATGGCTGTCAGCGCAGCCTGTTTCACCGGGCCGGCCGCATCAGCCCCCCAACACAAGCGGGGCACTGCCAGACAGAGGAGGGGCATCCCCTGCCACAGCCAGCGCCCCCAGTGCTGCTGCACCGTGCCCATCTCAGCTTCTGGGATTCCGGGTATTCAGTTCCCGGAGATCCTGTTGGGTCAGGCGGATGTACGCCGGACCATCCAGCAGCGTCCCCAGTTCCTCGGTCTGGAACAAGATGGAAATGCTGCCATCCTGGTTCAGGAAGAAATCTTCCGGCACCCGGGTCACTTTTTTCTCTGGATGGATCTTCACATCGCTGCTGTTGTAGCACTGGTTGGCCAGATAGCCGTTCAGGTCATCGACGGTGACCCGGACAAAGGCCGACAAAGGAAGCCGCTGACCGCTGGCCAGTTCATAGACCACTCCTGCCGTTTTCACCTTGTTGTCGTTTCCCTGGGAACGCAGATCGCTGAGCACCAGGGAAACCAGCTGGGTATCCTCATATTTGGCTTCATACCAGGTGCGGCCAGCCGTGAATTTCCGATCTACAAAACCAGCCCGGAAATCATCCATAAAAGATTTGATATCTTTGTTGATCAAAGTATCCGCTTTTTTGTTTTTGGTATGGACCACCGGCCAGGTCATCTCCAGATTTCCCACCTGGGCTTGTTCGCTTTCCACCTCAGCAAAGGCTGGGATGGATAAACTGAGACAAAGGGCCAATGCTGTCAGAGTCGCTTTTTTGAACATGGTTCCACGCTCCTTTTTTCCTTAATAGTCCTAGTATAACATAAAAAGATGCGGTTGCATAAACAATCGCATCTGGTCGGAAGTCGGAAGTCTGGAGCCTCAGGATAGAATCCGCCTGGCCAGTCGGATTCTTTTGATTGTGTAGAACCGTAGGGGGCGCAGGCCCGGTGCCCCGCAAACTGCACAAACTACCGGCAAATCGGCGGGCTCCCCGGCGTGGAGCCCCTACAGATCCGATTTACACCTTCAAAAATTTGCCTGCAAATTTATCCTTTGGCTTCCGACTCCAGACTCCCGACTTCTGACTTTTCTATCCGGCCCTTACCCCTTTACTTCCTTCAGTTCTGCCCGGAACTCACTGGCCATCCGGTTCAGGCTGCCGTCCTGGTTCAGGATGGGGTTAGTGGTGGCTCCGTTCTTCAAAGCGGTGTAAAGGATCTTGGCGAAATCTTTCCGGGTCAGGAGAGGATTCCCTGCCACCTGGAGCCCCGCAAGGCCTTTCAGTGCCCCAGCCTGTTCCAGCTTCAAGGCGTAGGCATAGGCCCAGTGGTTTTCCGGCACATCAGTGAACAAATCATCCCCGTTCACTTTCGGTTCCGCCTCTGGGGCCGCTTTCTGTTCCGCCAATTTTTCTAAGATGGCGGTCTGCCGGGCCAAGAGTTCCAGCAGCTGGGCATTGCTGTCCGCCGGTTTCAAGACAGTGGCCGGCTGCAGGGCAGGTACCGTCCGTACCAATCGGACCGGAACCTCTGCTGCAGGTGTCTCCGGTACTGCAGCCACCGTTTCCACAGGCCGTACGGAAGTCCGTACCACTGCCGGCTTCACCATCGGTGCGGTCTCTGCAGGACGAACTGCTGATGCCGGAGCTGTCACCGGCATCAGGGCCGATGCTGCGGGAGCCGCCTTCACCGGTACCGGCTGGGGTGCAGTGGGCGTCCGCCGACCCATTTTCCAGGTGATTCCAGCGTTCACCATGTTTTCGCCGCCGCCCATGGCAATTCCCATGGACAGGATGGTCCGGTCATCCGGATGGTAATACATGCCCACAGCAGCTGCCCCGGCTCCCCGGTAGCTGCCCAGGCCGGCAGAAAAGTCCACCTTATCGTTGGGGTCATAGGCTCCCGGATGGAGGGCAGCCAGCGCCGCCGCTCCAGCTCCCACCCGATCGAGCCGGGAATCCAGCTTGTCCACATCCCGGCTCAGCTGGCCGATGTTCCGGGTATTCTGTTCAATGCCCTCAGCCAGCTGCTCATCCGCCGCCCGGACCTGACCCACATTGGCCGCATCTGTGTCATCCGTACCAGCCTGGATATTGGTGATCTTCTGGCTGTTGGCATTGATTCCATCGCTGGAAATGTAGGTCTTATCTCCCACGTTGTATTTTTCCGCCGTGACGGTCTTAGCGCTCACAGCTCCGGCATTACCTTCAATGGTCACATTCTTCAGGTCGATTTTTTCCTTGTTCAGGCTCAGTTTATAGTCCGTTCCGCCAGTACTGTTCTTGCTCTGGCTGTCTACCTGGATGTTGTCCTCGGCGCTGACAGAGGAGTGCTGGCCAGCCGTGGTGTAAATCTGATCCATCCGGGTATCCAGCCCGGTCACCCGGTCATCCAGGTTGTTGATGGCACCGGTGACATTCTTGTTCCCGTCGGAATTTTTCAGGGTATCATGGAGCTGGCTCACGTCCCCTACTTCACTGGCTTTGGCCACGTCTTTGATCACCACAGACCCCTGTTTCCTTCCCTGGCCATCGACTACATCCATGGAAACACTGTGGGTATCTGTCCGATCCGTCCCATCCGGATTTTTCCCAATGGTATATTCCCCGGTCTGGATGTGCTGTTCATTGTTCTGGGCCGTAGTGGTCACCTGGGAAATGGCCTGCTGGAGCTGGCTTTCCGTAGCAGCTTTGGTGGAACCGATGTAGCCTCCGGCCGAAGCTTCCTGGTTGGCTTTGGCCGTATCCCATTGGGTATTGCTCAGATTGCTTACCGTGCGCTCTGTACCGCTGCTGCTGATCATAACCCCATCGGTTCCTACAGTAACGCTGTTGTTTTTCAGAGTCACGCCACCTGCCTGGAGAGATCCATCTGCGCCCAGGTCGATATCCTTGTTCAGTCTGACTTTGATATGCCCATTGGTATCCGCAGTCGTCGTTTCCGCAACAGTCGTGATATTTCCATCCCCTACAACGCCGATGGCTTGGCCCAGTACCTGGGAAACTTCTTTATTTTGATCGTCAGACAACTTGAAGCCGCCGGACTGGGAAGCCAGGGTCACCTGTTGGATGGCGGAAGCCAGCTGGGCTTCCGTAGCCGCCCTGTCCTTCACATAGTTGGACTGGTTCCAGGTAGTGTTGTCCAAACCGGTGATGTAATACCCTTCATCGGTGCCTACCCCGTCTTTCTGTTTGCCGATGACCAGGCTGATGGTATGTCCTTCATCATCCGTTCGCGGAGTAAAGGTAACGGTATTCATGCCAGTCAGATCCGCCTGGAGCCCATAGGTAAAAGAAGCACCGTTCTGGACAAGGGACAGGTTGTTCCCGGCATTGAAGGTTACCGTATCTCCTGCAGAAATCCGTTTATCCGCATCATTGGCCGTCTCATCCGTCTGGCTGCCGCTGCCGGATTTCCCGGAAGCAGCCGTCCAGTAAGTCTGGTTAATGGTTTCTGCCACATTCTTGGCAGTAGCCAAGCCATCCTCTGCAGTATCAACGGCAGATACTTTGCCGTCCGCAGCCGTCAGTGCCTTGGTTTTCAGTCCATAGGACACATTTGCTGCATCAGTTCCGGCCGCTTCCGTCTTGGCGGTCAGATACTGGCTGTCCGTCTTGAAGGATACCTTCTTGCCGGCGCCGATATCCGCCACCTTCTGTCCGTCATTACCGGCAATCTGCCAACCGCTGCCTACCTTGTCATTCACTTCTTTCAGCTGTGCCACATTGACAGCATCGGTATCTGCCGACCCAGCACCAACACCACTGATGACGTTACCACCATTGTTCAGCCCCTTATTAGACAAGATAACAGCTGTCTTGCCGGCTTCTGGAGTCTTGGGCGTCAGGGTAATGCCCTGCCCATTCTGGATATAGGTGTTGCCTGCTGCGTCAGTAGTCGTAACGCCTTCTGCCGTCTGGACCGTGGAGCCTTTCGTCGCATCGGACGTAGTGACTTTGGAAATACTGATTTCTGGATTCAGTCCGTAGGTAAAGGTAGTACCATTCTGCACCAAAGTCAGGTTGCCATCCTTGGCAAAATGGATGGCGTCCCCAGCCTTGACTGCCGTTCTGTTTTCCGGTGTATTGTCGGCCACTACGCTGATGGAAGCACTGTTGATGGCATTGGCCACATCCTGGGTCGTTGCCAGGCCATTGGCCGTGGAAGTAACCGTTCCGGCCTTATCGCCGGTACCGGAGCCAAAGGTGCCAGTAGTCACATCCACTTTCACCGTGGCATTTCCGGTAGTGTCATCTTTGGCAACCACAGACTTGGTATAGTTGCCGTTATCATAAGTCACAGCTTTGCCAGCACCGATCTGCGCCGTCACGGCAGTCCCTTCTGCATTGTTCCCTGAAAGGTTCCACCCGCCGCTGACCTGGGTCTGGAGAGCATCCAACTGGCCCTTGTTGACGGCGTCGGTAGAATTTTCACCATTTGCTACGCCGGTAATCTTCTGACTGCCTGCATCAATGCCACTCTTGGTGAACTTCGGACCGCCAGTAATGGTCAGGCCATTGGTATCCAACGTGCTGTTGCCAGCGGTGACGGAATCAAGAGCAATCGCCTTGTTCAGTTTCACTGTCAAAGTAGCATTGCCATCCGCATCCGCCGCAGTCACTACGCCAATATTGTTATCCGACAGCTTGGTAGAATCAGTTGTACCACCTACCACATTGAGCTGCTTGCCCAATTTCACTTTTTTAGCATCTGCATCATCGCCTTTGACGTTGAAGCCGGTTTCAGTAGTACCGGAAGCAGACGCCTGTACCAGACGTTTGACATCGCTGATATTGGCCGCATTGGTGTCTGTATCGCCGCCGCTGGCTACATGGGTAATCTGCTGATTACCCATGCTGAGACCGTTGGTAGTCAGAGAGATGGGCTGTGCCCCTGCCGCAGCCGGAGTAATGGTTACACCGCTTCCAGAAACCAGTGTCTGATTGCCTGCGGTATCTTTCGCTGTCACACTGGTTAAATCCGTCAGGGCTTCATTTAAACTGTAAACGACTTTCCCATTTTCAACCGCAGCCGTGATATTTTTACCATTGGCAAAATTGATGCCCTCAGCCAGTTTCCGGGTGCCCTTATCTTCCCCATTGGCCTGGAGTTTCAGATCATTGACCTTGACCGTGTAAGTCTTCACATTGTTTACATCGGTAGGCGCATCAATGGAAACGTTGTCACCAGCTGCCACCACTACTGCATTTTTAGCCTGGGCCTTGATGGCATCATTGGAAACACTGTAAGAAACGGTCCCGTTTTCTGCCACACTGGCTGTGGTATTGGTTCCGTTGGTGAAATTCAGACCATTCTTCAGGGAAACGCCAGTGCCTACTTTAGTACCATTCTGTGATACCCCCAGATTGTCCACATTTACTGTATAAATCTTGTGCTGGTCGGTCGTATCCGTTTCCACTGTTCCCAGGGATGCATTGGCCCCGGCTCTTACTTCTGTAGTGGCTTTGGCAACAGCCGCAGTCATATCTGTGGTGCTGGCCGCCCCGAAGTCACTGAGACTCAACGTCGTTGCCGGAGTGGTACCGTCGTTGCTGGTGAAGGTGACTGTCTTGGCCGCCAAGTCCTTGCTCACTGTCAGATAGGTGTTCTTGATATCCACAGACGCACTATCACCGTCATTGCCAGTAATGGTCAGGGTGGACACATCATTGGTGCCTTTCGTCAACTTTGCTGATTTCAGAGCATTGTGAGTGGCACTGATAGTAAAGGTCTTGAGGGTACCATCCATATTCGTTTCCGGCGTAACCGTTACATTGCTGCCACCCGTTACATTGACAGCCTGTACTGCCTGTTTCCTGATTGCAGCATCGGATACATTATATTTAATGGTGCCATTGTCGCCTACTGTTGCTGTCGTATTGGTGCCATCAGCAAAGACAAGGCCATCTGCCAGATGGACGGACTTCTTCTCACCGGAGGTTGTCTTAACAGCCAAATCATCGACGTTGACCGTATAGATATTCTGGCCGTTATTCCCCGTCGATGTCGTAACGGATGCCACATTGGTGCCATTGGTCACTTCAGAAGTTGCTTTAGCAGCAGCCTTGTTGAGCGCCTCAGTAGAAGCACCGTCCAGATCTCCCAGAGACAATGTCTGTGTCGTTCCGTCATTCCGAGCAAAGGTGACAGTATGGGCCGTACCGTCCTTGGTGACAGTGGTATAGGTATTCTTGAGGCCGGTGGACGTAACCGTATTCCCGTCCGCATCGGTCAGGGTCAGGGTCACGTCATCTTTCGTCCCTGTAGGAGCTGCAGATACCGTGCTGAGCTGGTTATGGGTGGCACTGATGGTCACCGTGCCATCTGTATCAACAGTTGCTGTGGTGTTGGTGCCATCCTTGAAGTTGATTCCGTTGGCCAGTGCCACTGTGGTAGTTCCTGTCCCATTGGCCTTCACTGCCAGGTTGTCTACATTTACTGTATACGTATGGTGCCCATCGGCTTCCACATCTCCCAGAGTTGTATTGGTACCTTGAGTCAGCAGGGTACGGGCGGACTTCACCTGTCCCACATTGGCCGCATCGGTATCATCCGTGCCAGCTGTCACATTCTTGATTTGCTGACTGGCCGCATCGATGCCGCTGCTGGTGAATTTCGGTCCATTGGTAATCGTAAGGCCAGTATTATCGAGAGTCGTATTTCCCGTAACAACACTGCCGTCAGTCCCGAGATTTACATTCTTGCTGAGTTTCACCGTCAGAGTATTGTTGGTGCTGTCGGCAATGACCCCGATGTTGTTGTCCGTAAGCTTGGTGGAATCTGCGCCGCCGATAATATACAGGGCTTCATTGGATCCACGGGCCACTACGTTCTTGTCATCTGCCGTGGTGGTACCGAAGCTGGAATTGTCCCCGCCGAACCGGAGCTGCCGGGTCAGGGCGTAGAGCTGGGAACCATTCACCGCGTCGGTGCTGGTGGCGCTCACCAGGCCGGCGGCTACATTCTGGAGCCGGCGTTCGGAACCAACAGAACCTACGGTGACTACTCCAGCAGGGCTGGAACCGGCATAGGTGTAGCTGGTGCCATCGTCATACGTAGTATCCGTACTGAGAGACTGCAGGCCGGCCGTGGTACCACTCTGTTTCATAGTCTTTAAATTGGTGTCATACCGGGCCGCCGCCTTGGCCTTGGCCTGGGCCGCTGCTTTTTCCGTATCCGTCATGCCTGTGGTATCCAACGTATCCACGGCTGCCTGTTCTGCATCCGTTAATGTAGTGGCATCGGCCACATTGGCATTCTTCGCTGCAGCACCGGTGCCCAGATAAACGGAATTGCCCAGGGTTGCGGTCACATCATTGCCCAGGATCTGAGTATCCGCCAGAGAAGTGGTGGACGCTGCCTGATTGACTGTATTCTTATAGCCGATGACCGTCGTCCGGGTCAGCTGGTTCCAGGTCTTGCCCATATCATCAGACCCTGCCCCGTCACGGCCGGTCACGGTATTGCTGCCGCCAATCACAGTGATATTGGCCGTGGTCCCTGCATTGGCTTCATCGGTGTTGGCACCGGTAACGCTGTTGCTGTTGCCCAGGATGGAGATATTCTGTACTGTATCGGAATAAGACCCCTGGCTGATGGTGTTGCTGTTGCCGGTGATGGAAAGGCTGTCCATGCCGTGTTTCGTATTGCCGGAGGTATCAGACACCGGGTTTACGATATTCTTACTGCCATAAAGACCGCTGTAGGTAACGGCGCCCCAGTTGCCATTGACATTATTCTCACTGCCTACGGCATAGGTATTGCTGCCATTGATGGTGTTGCTCTTCCCTACGATGCCGGAAGATGCTCCGTTGGCCGTGCTGGACGTGCCAATGACCACGGAATCCGCTCCCTGAGCATAGGCGCTGTGGCCAATGGCAGTGGAACCATCGCTGTACGCCTTGGCCCCGCTGCCGATAGAGGTAGCGTTGCTGTTTCTCGTTTCTGATTCATAGCCGATGGCGATGGACTGCTGGCCCACTTTGACCGTAGTATTGGTAGCGGGATCCGTCACATTGGAGGTGTAAACGGAGGCACGGGTGCCCAGGGCCACAGAATTGTCTGTCTGGGCGATGGCAGAAGTACCGATGGCCACACTGTTGGCCCCTTCGGCAGAAGTCACATGGGGATTGGCACTGGTATTGCCGCCTTCTGTGACCGTCGTGCTCGTTGCCGGATTGTCTGCTGTACCGAGAGCAATGCTGCCCTTGCCGCTGGCAGAAACGTTGTTGCCGATGGCTACGGCTTTGGCACTGGTGGCAGTGGCATTGGGACCGATAGCCATAGCGTCGGCAGCGCCAGTAGTGCTTGCCCCATCGTTGTTCACATTGGCCGTCAGGGTATCGCTGGACGGATTGATGGAAAAATATTTGGTCTGAGAAGCGGTGATTTTGCTTTCCACCGTAGAAATCTTGGAATCGATAGCCGACTGGGTATAGGTATCGCTGATTTTCGTATCCGTAGTCTTGATGGTACCTTCCAGATCAGTATAAGCAGCTTTCAACTGGGCTACTGTAACTGCATCCTGATCGGCTGCCCCGTCGGCCACATTGGAAATCCGGCGCAGGACTGTAGTGCCCGTGGCACTGGTAGTACCGCCTACGGAAATATAGCCGTTAACAGAAGTGCTGCCGGTCAGATACCCTTTATCATAGGATGCAACAGCCGGAGCCTGGGAACCGCTGCCGATGGCAATATTGCCGCCTCCTGCACTGGCTTTATCTCCCAAGGCGATACTGTCCGTATCAGCTGCTGTGGCATTGTACCCCAGGGCCATGGATTTATCTCCCGACGCCGTTGCTCCCGTGCCTAAAGCTGTCGCCTCAGACACCGCATTGGCACTGTGCCCAATGGCAATGGATTCCTTAATATTTTTTGCATTTGCATCAGCACTCTGGTAATTGGCCTCGTAACCGATGGAAATGTTATAACCATCCTGAGGATTGGAATCGGCAGCAGCCGCATAGTTAATGCCGGACCCTGCATTGGACCCGATGGCCACGTTATAGCTGCTCTTGACATTGCTGCCAGCACCGCTGCCCAGGGCCACGTTCTGCATGCCTTTGACATTGCCGCCTGCATTGGTGCCGATGGCGATAAGAGAACCATAACCGCTGGTACGGCCTTCATTCGTATCTTTTCCTGCCTGATGACCGATGGAAATGGAATCATTGGCATTGGCCTGAGCCCCGTTGCCGATGGCTACCGCATCGGTATTCTGGGACTCTGTTTTCACCGTATTTCCATTGGCATCGGTAGCATAGCCGATAACAATGGACTTGCCTGATACACTGGTACCGCTGCCGATGCTGATGCCCCCTTCCGTGGAAGTGGATGTATTTTCACCGATGGCTATCGCCCCTGCACCGGTAGCACTGGCGTTGTAGCCGATGGCGGTGGTATTGGATGTATTGGCTTTGGCCGTATTGCCGATGGCAACAGCATTGGTGGCGCCGCTGGCAACAGCTGCACTGGTGCCCAAAGCAATAGCGTCCTTGGCAGTCACTACAGAAGCACTCTTGCCGATGGCCAGGGAATCGTCAGCATTGTTTCCCGTACCTTCGACTTTTGCACCGCTCCCAAAAGCAACAGCATCATTAGCACCAGTAACTATAGCGCCGCTGCCGATAGCTGTACTGCCGGAATTCACCGTTTTGGTCACAGTGGTACCGGACTGGGTGGTGTAGTTGTTGACCTGGGCCCCATTGCCCAGGGACAGGGCCGAATTGCCGCTGGCCTTGGCAGACGTTCCTAAAGCCACACTGTTTTCACCGCCCACAGCGGCCACATTTGCCGTTGCATCACCGACGGTAACTGTTCCCTTATCTTCCCCGGTTACAGCCCCTTTACCGAAGGCGATGCCCCCTGTAGCCGTTTCATTGACCTGGGCACCTGTGCCAACAGCCGTAGCGTTGCTGGCACCATTGACTATGGCTCCGCTGCCGATGGCCGTACTGCCAGCAATGGCTGCTGTAGTCTTGCCATCCTGATCCGTAGTGTTCAGCACCTGGGAATTAAACCCCAGGGCCACCGACTGATTCCCATTGGCCTTGGCACTGTCGCCGATGGCGGCACTGCTGGTGCCTCCGGTAATTGTGGTTGTAGAAGTTCCGGTGCTGGTGTCGATTGACTTTTCCCCGGCCTGGGCGCTGGGCCCGACGGCTACGGAGTTGGTGCCGTTGGCAGCGGCATCAGGAGCGTAAGTTTTGGTCTTTCCGTCAGCTGAGGCGGTCTCTTCCGGATTCACCTTGAAATATTTGCTCAGCTTGGAGGTATAGGCAGAACTGTCCGTCATATCGATGTCCAGTGCCGCCAATGCCTTGTTCAAGGTAGCGTCCAGGCTGATCAGATTCTGGGCAGTAGTATTGGTGCTGCTGATGTAGTAATAAGTACCGGTGGAAGCCGGGCGCAATTCCGTATACAGGGTGCCGCCAGATACCAAATTGGTATCGCCGATGGAAATGGTCCCATCATTATTGGCGGAAACGGTGTAAGTAATGGTCCCATCCCCTGTTTCCGATCCGGTGGGCGTTACTGTGACCCGATTTCCTGCAGCCACCTTCACGGCCTGTTTGGCCTGTTCTTTGAGGACAGTCTTCCCGACGTCAGTAATATTGGAAAGATCCTTCAGGCTGGTGATGTCTGAGGTATTTGCGGCAATACTGGTTTTATGGGCATTGATGGCAGTTGTGTTGTCTGTAATATTCGTTTTGTTGGCTGCAATGTTTTGGGTATTGGTGGAAATATTGGAAGTATTGGCAGTAATAGCAGAGGTGTTTTTGTCAATGGCCGTCTTGTTATCCGCAATGGCGGTTTTATTATCAGAAATATTGGCTGCATTCGTGGCAATATCCGCGGTATTCTTGCCGATAGCTGTCTTGTTTGCAGCAATGGATGTTTTGTTGGTTTCTATATCGGTTTTGTTTGTGGCAATGTCGGCAGTGTTGGTATCCGCTGCAGTTTTATTGGCAGCAATATCCTGGGCATTCTGAGCCACCTGCTTGTCCAGAGCTTGGATATTTTGGGCATCCGTATTCGTATCAGAAATATAAGTGGTATTCCCGCTGTCCGTACTTCCCCCAGTGGAATCCGCCGCATACCCTGGAGATGCGATCATCATAGCAGCCAGTAAAGAGAGCAGGACTTTGGCCAGGCCTCGGATTCCTCCTTTCCGGGATTCTGACACCGTTTTCCCCTTGTTCCGGGCATATTCCGGCACCACCTGGACCAGCTGCCGGCTTCGGTTGAAAATGACTTTATAGACCCGATTCATACAAACAACCCCTTTACAATTTCTTTACACAAGTCAGCACATGTCTTGACTTTATGGTAGTAAATTATACTCTTTTCCTATGTAATTGCAAGGGTATAAGAAAAAAAGAGCCATTATCTGCCAAAAGCAGACAATAGCTCTTATTTTTGCTTATTTTTAAGCATTTTCTAAAGAGATTACATATACAAATCCTTCTGTAATCCGGAACTTCACATTCCACTGCCCAAAGGCCATCCCATAGACCCGGTCAGGATCTTTCTGGTAATGGGGCCGGGGATCCTGGGCCAAGATCCCCAACAAAGCACCCCGCTGGTCTTCCGGCAGTTTTGCCAAAAGATCCGGAGGACAATGGACCTCCAGCGTGCCGTCCGCTCCCTGGGCAAATCCGCTCCGGGCTTCCGGCCTGGCATCAGCATAGGGAACGTAGGGCTTGATGTCATAAATGGGAGTCCCGTCCATCAGGTCCGCCCCCTTCACCCATATTTCCGGGCCCTGGGGCCCATCCCAAGCAATCTTTTCCAATTCCACTAAAGAAAGACCTAGAGGATTGGGACGGAAGGGAGACCGGGTGGCGAAGACTCCCAGCCGGGTATTGCCCCCCAACCGGGGCGGCCGCACTGTGGGAGACCAGGTGTGATTCCGAGAGAACCCCCAAATCAGCCATACATGGGAAAAGCCTTCCAAGCCACGGAAAGCTTCCCGTTCCCGGAATCCTTCTGCCATTTCCACCCGTCCGGTCAGCTCCGGCACCAGGCCGCTCTGCCGGGGCAGACCGAATTTCTCCGGCAGCAGACCCCGGTACCAGGCCACTGGCCGCAGAGTCAGCACTCCGGCTGCTTCTTTGGGTTCCATCAGTCGACCACCGTATCCACGTTCAGATCCTTATCCACATAGAACCGGGTTCCCTTGACAGTCAGGTCTGCAGCCAGGCCCTTGGTGGTCACCTGGTACATCCACATACCTGGAGCCACTTGGAAGGATCCTTCCAGGGCGTCACCGTTGACCCCATCGCCGGCAGCAGCCACCGCTTCGCCCCCAAAGGTCCAGCCTTTGGTGATGAAAGAATTGAAAGCGTCTTCATTGCCGAACACAAAGATGATATTGGACTGCCGGACCCCCAGGCCCAGGCCCACCTTCATCTCACCCATCTTCATGAACACTTCCCGGCCGCTGTGCTGGTTGATGGCACGGCCCCGGCCGTGGCCGCCCCCCAAAAGTCCCACGCTGTAGCTGGTGTCCACGAACACCGCATAGCCGAAGGCGTTCTGGATGGCCTTCCGGGATTTGGGTTTCTTGTGGTACAAGTCCAGCAGGGCCTTATAGGTCTTGGTCCGCAGTTCCGCCCGTTCCCGGTCCTCTTTGGTCAAAGGGGCCGTCTGGGCCGTTTTTTCACTGGCCGGCTGGGCCGCCCCCGCAGCAAAGCAGGGAGCTGTCAAAGCCAAAGCGGCCAGCAAAGACGCCGTGATTTTTTTCGTGTTTTTCATGATCTGACCCTCTTCACTTTCTACTCTGCATTCTTCGCCCTACACTCTGTACTCTTACTTCTCCGGTTTCAGATAGCCGCCTCCCTGGAGTTCGTAAGTCTTGCCTCCCAGCCAGGTGTTGGCCGTATTGCTGCTGTTGTAATAGATGGTATGGCCGTTGCCTTTCAGGTTGGTCATAGCCGGATTCCCGTCCGTAAAGGCATCCAGATGACAGTCAGCCGTAATGGACCAGCTGGAAGAAGCATCCAGGTTCACATCTGCCTTTTTCGCCGTCTTATCCGTATTGATGGCGCCGGACCAGTGGCTTCCATTCTGGAGATCCATCAAGATGGTGCTGCTGGCATCCGCGGACACATTGCCGTAGAGCCCTTGGTTGTTGGCCATGAAGGTCAAATCCCCGCCATTGGTCCCTTCATCTCCGAACTGATTGGCTTCCACCCGGATCAGGGTGCCGCCCAGATACTGCATGGTGGTCATTTCCGAATAGATCCGGGCTGCAGTATTGGTCACATAGAACAGGGGCCCTTCCTTCAGGCTGCGGAGGGCAGAACCCTTGGCGGAGAACCGGCCCAATGCCTTGCCGTCGGTGCCGTTGTCCCGGGTCTTGTTCTGGTAGAGCATCACCCCGTGGGTGCCGTTGCCGGACAGGTCCACATATTCCAGATGGATGGAATTATTCCCTTCCACCACGGCGATTTCACTGGCCCCAGCCGTGCCTTTGGCCTCGCTGAGTTTGATGGCTCCCTTGGAATATAGCAGAGGAGACCCTTCCCCAGAAGTATTGATGGTGCTCTTGCTTACGGTGACACTGGCTCCGGAAGGTTCCGTGGCCAGCGCTGCGGACCGGAGGCCGGCAGTTCCGATATTGATGTTGTCCGCAGTGATCTTGCCGCCTTCCGTGGCATCCAGGCCCCGGGAAGAAGCCCCTGTGGTCCGGATGTTGGAATCATGGAGCTTTACGCTGCCCTTAGCTCCGGTGGCGAACACTGCATTGGCTCCGTCCGCTTCCGTACGGATGGTACAGCCGTCCATGGATAGAGCCCCATCCGCTGCCAGGACGGCAGCATTGAGCCCATGGAACTTGCTGCCCAGTACGTCCGTAGTGGATCCGCTCTTGGTGATGGCTCCATGGGACAGGGACACATCCGCTCCATTCTTCACCAGGAGAGCGCTTTCATCCGCTTTCAGGGAAGCATAGCTGTCAGCCAGGGCCGTCTTTTCCCCCGTGACGATCTTGGCAGCTTCATAGGCATCTGCCGGCAGAGGTTCTGCAGCTGCTTCCCCGGTGGCTGCTGGGGTTTCCGTCCCGGCTGCTGCCGTTTCTGTTTTAGCAGGAGCTGCTTTTTCCGTCTGGACAGCTGCTGGCTTTCCTACCTCCGGTGCCGTTTTCTTATGGGCTGCCCAGGCACAGGGAGTGGACAGTAAAGAGGCCAGGATGGCCAATGTCAAGATTTTGGATTTTTGCATGAGAATCCCTACTTTCCTGTGTAAACTTCTATACGTATAGTATAGCGCAAAAGGGTGCCACCGTAAACGATGGCACTTTTTTGTCACCAACAAAGTCTCTCTTATAGCCCCGTCAACGGTCCCTTTGATTCAGCAGGCAGGAAAGCACCTGACAGGGAATATCGTAGGAAGGCAGACTCACCACATAGGGATTGTCCCTGCCGCTCTTGAAGATCTGGATACCGCCTTCTCCGCTGGTTATGGCATCCAGTTTTGACAAATCGAAGGAAAAATGTTTGCTGCAGCCCAAAAAGCCGATTCGCTGATTGGTGATCCAGAATTTCCCGTCATCTTCTGCGTTCCAATACTCCTGGGTCTCTTTGCCCACTTTCATAGAGCCCACCCGATAATACACCCCTCGGCAGATCCGGAAGCTGTAAACAGGCCCGCCATAGCGGACTCTTGTCACTTTCTTCACTTTTTTGACCAGGCTGGCAGGTCCGCAGAAATGGAGGATTTCATCATCCTTGAAGAGCATGCGGATCAGGGATTTGTCATAAACCGGAAGCTGCTGCTTATGCCGGATATTGTAAAGGATATTCTGGATCTGGCTTTCGTAAATATAGTTCTGTACCGTCTCTTTGTGCAGCCTTTTGCAGATCAGAAGAAAAGTCAGGAAGCTTTTCCTATGGAGATCATCCATCAGATCCCCCTGACAGAGCTGCTGCCAGACCATGTCCAGTGCCGCCTCCTGGGCCCACTGAAGCTGCTGGATGCTCAGTTTTTTTGCTTTCTGATACTGGTTCAAACGACTGATCAGGCCATCATCCAATCTGCATTGCACTGTGGCATCGGCAATCAGATGTGCGTATTCCTGGACGTCAGGATTGTCCTTTCCGATATGCAGGAAGCCAAACAAAACAAACCCCTCCTTTGGGTATTTTCTACTTGTCCGCCGTCCTGACAAGATACGTAAAGAAAGGAACGCTCATCTCTCCAAGTCTTGTCAGATGCAGCATATTTTGTATATTATACCATAAAAGAAGAAGGGGCTGCTGCACGTGTGAAAACCACATACGTGCGGCAGCCCCTTTCCCAGAGGTCAGATGCCATACGTCATACACTATGGGAAATCAATTCGGGCAAATTGATTCACTAATTTTAAAACGCCACCATGGCCACCCCTGTCAGCAGGAGATTCCATAACGAAATGATCAGGAAGAGCTTTCCGTAAAATTTAACCCAGGTGGTATATTCGATTTTGCAGACATTCAGTGCCCCCATGATCGTTCCGGAGGTGGGAATGACTCCAACAATATGATGAGCCGCAATATAGATGGTGATCATCACTTCCGGTGCATAGCCCAGCGAATGGGTCAAAGCTCCCATGGTGGGGATGGTCGCCGAAGCAAGGCCGGAAGTCGATGTAATCAGGAAAGTGAAGCCACTGTAAAAGACATAGGAAAGAGAAGAAAACAGCGCACTGGGCACTCCGGAAAGGGCTTGGGTCCCCACCTGCAGCAGATATGTATTGAAGCCCGTATCTTTCATGATGGCAGAGACACCCCGGGAAAGTCCCACAATCAGGGCAGCACCTACCAGATCGCCAGCCCCTGCCACAAACAGCTTCATGATTTTCCGTGAATCGAAGTGGTTGAAAAAGCCGATGACAAAGCTCATCACCAGGAACCACACACAAAGTTCATTGAAATACCATTTTCCAAGAGGTGTCCCCGTAAGGAAGGCAGACCAGCCATCGAAGCAATGGATCTGGTAAGCCTGCCAGGGCACGAGTCCCATGATCATAATGGCAAAGGAAAGCCCGAACAGCTTCAGGGTTTTCTTCATGGCAGGGGTCAGTTCCATATTTTCAGCTGCCTCTGTCTCTTTTCCAAAGATTTCCATGGCCTGCTGCCGTTCTGCAGCCGATTGGACGGAACGGGAAGGATCTTTTTTCACCCGCAGGGCATACCGCATGGTATACAGACAGGAAATCAGATAGGAGGACAGCCAGACCACCGTCCCCATCCCCAAGATAAGCCCCTGGTTGGGCTGGATCCCGGTCTCTTTCAGGGCATCAATGGCTGCGCTGATGGAAAACGGATTGATGGTAGAGCCGGATACCCCAGAAATGATCCCGCACAGGATGGTAGCTGTAGCTGTAACGCTGTCAAAGCCACAGGCCAGCATGGCACTGATCAGCAGCGGATAAATAGGCAGGGCTTCGTCGGAAAGTCCATAGGTAGTCCCTCCCAAAGAAATGATGAACATGATGACGGGAATCATCCAGACTTCCCGGCCTTCCAGCCGTTTGACAATGCTTCCGATACCCACTTCCA
>OGEH01000746.1_pt1 | contig 18530 bp, 26 predicted proteins | sample 1570681 | NCBI WGS metagenome assembly OGEH01 (sample SAMEA2582126, study PRJEB24529) | metagenome | biome: Human gut stool | place: China | collected 2011 | reverse complement strand
GCTGGAAGGTGACCCGGAATTTCCCGGCATTTTTGTGCCCAGATGGGAGTTGATATGCGGGTGGAAAATACGCTCTTCCCGATTCCCAGGCGGGACAAAAATGCCGGGAAATTCCGGTTCACCTTCCAGCTTGGATCCAACGGATATCTGTGGCGGGCTATGAAGTACAGCTATGGGAAAGTCCTGGATGCGACGCCCAGGCTGCTCTATAAAGGAGACACTTTCATTCCCCATTTCCGTGACATGAACCATCCCTACGACACCTTTGAATACGAGCCCAAAGATATTCTGGCAGAGAAGAAGGACGAAGACATCGTGGGAGGATTCGTTTACATCATCTATGACAACCCCATGCAGAACAAGCTGGTGATTATGAACCGGGCTGAAATCAATAAGCACAGATCCCTGGCCCAGAGCGACAACGTATGGAGCCAGTGGTATGGGGCTATGGCCAAGAAGACGCTGATCATCAAGGCGGCCAAGGCCATCCCCCTGGATCCCAGCAAAATCGATGACGTATACCAACAGTCCCAGATCATCGAAAGCGAGGGAACCGACCTGGACACCCAGAACGATATCCTGGAACAGCAGGCATCTGGAGACATCATCGATACTCCGGAGCTTCCACCGGCCGCTCCTTCCATGAAGGCTCCCATTCCCGCTGCACTTCCACAGCAAATGATCCAAAATGCTGCAGTCCCGCAGCAGAATCATAAAAGCAGCAGCGTCGTCATGCCGGAGAAAGCCTTTTGAGCATCGATATCAGGACTATAGCAACCGGGAGCAAAGGCAACTGCTACCTTTTGACCAACTCCCGAGGCGAAGTCCTTATCCTGGAATGCGGCATTCCCTGGAAGAAAATCGCCGAAGCGATCCAGTGGAACCTGTCCAAGGTTGTGGGATGCTGCATCAGTCATGAGCACGGAGACCATGCCAGGGCAGTGAATGATATCCGGAACCATCTGATCCCCATTTACTGTTCCCAGGGTACTGCCCAGCAGCTAGGTCTGGAACAATCAATGCTGTTCCGGCGAGTCGGGCACAAGTTCGCCGGCTGCCATGCCCATCACTTTTTCATTTCCGCGATCCCTGCAGTCCATGATGCTGCGGAACCACTGATCTTCATCATACGAGAATGGGACGCTAATGAAGATGGGGATGTGGTCCTATTCGCTACAGATACGGAGTTCATTTCTAACCGACTCCGGGGGATCACCAAAATGATGGTGGAAGCGAACTACAACTTTGACTACATCAATGATTCCCTGGTCAAAGGGGAACTGATCAAAGCTAGGAAGAACCGGACGGTGAAGACCCATATGGAAATCGGAACCCTGGAGGCCTGGCTGGAGGAAGAAAAGAAAATCGGGGGACTGGATCTGCTGTCGGAAGTCCATCTGATCCATGTAAGCCGGCAGAATGGAAATCCGAAAGAGTTCATCCGGCGGATTCAAAGAATAACCGGAGTCCCTGTCTATTGTGAAGGAGGAAGATGAAATGGAGCAGATATATGTCAACAGCATCAAAAACGATCCTGAGAACCAATGCTGCTATGTGGTGGATTATCTAATCAGACGGGACAACAATCTGACTGACCATATTGTCCTGGAATGTGAAGAACCAGCACGACCGGAACTGGATGCAGCCATTGCCACGATGCCGGAATATTTCTGCCGGCTGGCTGAAATGAGACCTTATTCTGTGATTCCGAGTGAAGAGAAATCGAGTCTCATGCGGAGAGTCAAATTTCTGAAGGCATCCAGGGTGCGGGGAAAGAATGGCATACGGTATTCCCTTGCCGTGAAAGTGTACAATCACCTGCTGGGAAAATATGTGACACTTTCTCTCACAGGGATTCCGGAAGACGCACTGTCATCCAGTGAACCCTTCAAAAACCTTTTTGCCGAAGCGGAGCTGTATGCTGGTGGACATCGGGGGCAGGAATCGCTCTTTGAAGAGGAAGAACAGGCAACTGAACCGGAAATATTCCCTCTGCATCAGGCATCCTGACGGAAATCTTTGGAGAAAGGAGGTGATTGCCCATGGCCGATGGCATGAAATGGATCAAAATCGTCACGGATATTTTCGATGACGAAAAAATCCAATTAATCGAGGCACTTCCCAGTGCAGACTCTATCCTGGTCATCTGGTTCAAGCTATTGGTGTTTGCCGGAAAACAAAATAATGATGGTGTTTTCCGGTTGAATCAACGTATTGCTTATAATGACGAAATGCTTTCGACTCTTTTTCGCAGAAAACTTTCTACTATTCATGAAGCTATGAAAACTTTTGAAGATTTTGGTATGGTCGAGCGAATTAATGGGGCTTATGCCATATCAAATTGGAGTAAATACCAGAGTGAATCTGAAAAACTTGATATAGCCCGTGAAAAGAACCGTTTACGGCAAAAGAAGTGGAGAGAAAAACAGAAAAATACGCTTTTACAAGCGAGTTGCAATAAAAATAACGTTACGGAGACGTTATGTCACGCCAACGTAACGCTTACAGACCCAGACCCAGACCAAGACTTAGACTTAGATAAAAACCCAAACCATAGGGACGTTCCTACTGTACCTGTGGATAAGTTTGTGGATAACTTTTCTATAGACCATGGGCGGGCGGGTTCTTTAAGTGATTCAAGAGTTGGGCAAGAGCTTCTGGCCTTCAGTGACGACTCCGATCTCCAGGCAACATTGAAACGGTGGGCCGAGATGCGGGATGGGAAAGGGAAACCGCTGAACCTTACAACGGTACGGCGAAATCTCAGCGAACTGCGTAAACTGTCGTCTGATCCGAAAGTCCAGCGAGCAATCATCGAACAGTCCATCGAAAAGAAGTGGATCGGATTCTATGCTCTGGACAAGAAGAATGACGGGAAACCGAAAAAGGATTGTCCTTTCTGCCATGGATCTGGAGTCTACCAGGCCGATGACGGGAAGTACTACATTTGTAACTGTAAGGATGGGTGAGAAAAAATGAAATCATCAATGACGGGTATTGAGGGCCTTCGCCTTGTGGCCATGGCTATCCAAAAGGCAGCAGAACACGCACAGTTGACCATGGCTCTTGAAAAAATGGCATTCGAATCGGATTTCGAGTCAATCGAAAAAGAGTTCAGGAAGCAACTGCGTATTTGTGAACGGGCTATAGTGCTTATCAAAGAACAGAAAAGGGAAATTCTTGCTGATCTTCAAAAATGCAGAAAGAAGGAACAAAATGAGTAAGCCAAACGAAGCTACAGCGAGTCTTTTGAAACTGGCGGCAGAGAATCCTTTTCTGCCAATCGTGGCCATGGTGAATTATGAGGTCGTGGCAGGAGATGACTTCTGCTATTGGACCGGTGAGATTTGCGACGTAGGCATCGAGGAACTGTGGTCAAGCCAAGCTGACAGCCGAATCTGGGCCAGGGAAGATGCCGAAGATGAATTTGATCACTTCTTGGCGAGCAATGCCCCGAACGAGGAACTGATGAGGATTGAATGTTTGACGGATGGCAAGCTGTACAAACAGGCTGCTATGGAATGGATTGCTGGTCTGCCTTGGACCAAATGTATCGTTATTTTCGTTGAAACCCCTGATGAATTAACCAAGAAAGAGACCCTGAAATGAGGTAGAAAAACTATGAAACTTCAGGCGTTGATAAAGAAAATCAGAGCCAGTTATAAATACTGGCATGAGATTGCTGAACATGGTTGCAGTGATCCTTTTTGGGAAGACGGCTGTAATCTGAATCTGATCAGGAATCATATCATTTGGCTTAGGGGCCAAATCAACGAACAGGCCGAAGAAGAAATGAAGCCGATTCCAAGAGAATTCTACTGGGCTCTTCCGCCGGAAGTCCCTAATACTTTCATGGTAAAACATGGTCAGTATTATCAGGCAAGGTGCAGCAACTGGGATAAAGAAAGAGTCAGCAAAATAGTGCTAAACGCTGATACTGACATGTGTCTTTTTTAGAAGACCGATTTTTATTGAGAAAGGAAAGATGACTGACGTGGCGATAACAGAATTGAATTGAGATTAAACATCAAGAAGGAGGAAAATGATTATGGACGAAAAAATCTGTATTGGCTGCAAGTATAGCGAAGCGTATCAGGGATTTCCCATTGTAAATGGAAAATTTAGCACAGTATTAAAATGCCACGTGTTAAGTTCGGTTGCACCAGAGCCTTGTGAATGCATCTCTGCATGTCCTTTTGTTCCGAAGACCGGACGGGATCCAGCTTACCTCACTTTGATGAAAACTGAACTGCTTGATTTGACTAAAAATATCAATATGGCTAAACATATTTTGGACGAAACTGTTTTCCTTGAAGACTCCTATTATGGCCGATATGTCCTAGGCAAAGAAATTAAAAATATGAAGAACTATGAAAGAGAATTGACGTCCAGACTGATCAAGGCTATGCGTTGGGAGGAGGAAAAGAAAAATGAATAGAATTATCCTCATGGGCAGATTGGTGAGGGATCCGGAAGTTAAGGTGACTACGACCCAGAAAACGGTCTGCACCTTTACCCTGGCAGTCGACCGACCTTTCACTTCAAAGAACGGCCAGCGGGAAGCAGATTTTATTCCTATCCAGACGTGGAACAAAACCGCAGAGGTCTGTGGAAACAGCCTGAGCAAGGGACAGAGAGTCCTGGTGGAAGGACGGCTCCAGATCCGGAGCTTTGATGGCAATGACGGGAAAAAGCATTACATGACGGAAGTGGTTGCCGACCGGATGGAATTCATTGAAAAGAAGGGCTCTGGCAGCCCTTCTGCCGGCCAGCAGGAACCGGAACCTGCCAAACAAGGATTTGAAGCCATGGGACAGGATGTGACCGACGAACCCGGCTTCCAGTTCGATGAAGAAGTTCCATTCTAGGAGGTAGTAGCATGGTAAACGGAAAGAAGAAGGGGAAAAACGGAGAACTGGAAGTTGCCAGATTTTTCAGGGACCATGGCTACGATGCCAGGAGATCGGCCCAATTCTGCGGGAACAATGAAGCAGGCACAGCCGATGTGGTGGGAGTGCAAGGCATCCACATCGAGGTCAAGCGGGTGGAACGGCTCAACCTGGACGCTGCTATGGATCAAGCGACAAGGGATGCTGGCAAGACCACGAAAAACATCCCGGTAGTTTTCCATCGGAAAAACAATACCAGGGAAAAGGTAACCATGTGGGCGGACGACTGGGTCCGGATGTATAAAGCATGGGAGGAGGCTGGGAAGCCATGAAAGCCGTGGATGCAAAAAAAAACAGGAAGCTAGGAACAAAAAAGCGCTGCACCGGATGCCAATGGGCAAGCCCCAAGGAGTTCCAGCAATATGATCGGCTTTGGCCGTTTGTGACATGCGGGGCCAGTACCGGAAGGAAATGCGTTGATGTGACGGTTTGCCCCAGGAGGGAAGGAAATGAGCATGTACAGCTTCAAAGGGAACTTCAAGAAATGCGAAGAGTGTGGGGGGACTTTTTATAAGCCTCCTTCCGTAGATAGATGGAAGTATAAAATCCATGACTTTATGGGCATCCATTGGTTCTGCGGGTATAACTGCATGATGAAATGGGAACGCAGGAAAGAACGGTACATGGCCAGGAAGGGAAGGAGGCAAAGATAGTGGAGAACATGGTGATTTTTGGATTGGGCATGCTGCTGGGCGGATTCATTTCCGGATTCGTCTTGAGTCTTTTTATCATCCATCAGCGCATGGGAGACTAGGCATGGGAAAACGAAGGAATAGACGAAAGACCTTTAAGGGGCTGGATGAAATCCAGGAACTGCTTGACAGAGAAGACTCCAGACGGCTCTATTTTGGAAAATGCGCTTACTGTGGGCGGGCCCTTGGCCCTGCAGACTGGCATTGGATGTGGGACGAGTTTGGCCAACGGGTCCGAAAATGCAACAATGAGAGACGCTGCTACGCCGGTCGGAAACCGGCAGCGGATGCAGCCTTCAGGCGGGCAATGCGCAAATAATGCGAAAATGACGAACAGGCAAGGGGGAAAGAAAGGGAATGAAAAGCAGCACGAAAACGATTCAGAACCTTTTGGAGCACTATAATGAAATCCAACAGTACATCACCAATGTGAATGCAGACATCGAGGACTGCCGGATGATGTTGGATTTGGAAGCTGCTCCGAAATCTCCCTGCCTTTCAGCAGTTGGTGGCAGCGGAGGAGAAAAGGGTTCCTCCGAGGAGAAAGATGTTTTCCATCGGGAAAAGATACAGGAACAGTTGGAAAGCTACCAGGAGGAACTGAAAAAAATTGAGCCGACTTTCAATCGGTTGAAGCGCAGCCTGGAAAGCTTGAAGTCCTTCGACTTCATCCAGTTCCGGATCCTGAAGGTGAAGTACATCCAGGGCAAGACATGGGACGCCGCGTCCTATTATTCGGGGCTGCCGAACAGTACCTGCAGGAGCCAGGCAGATATAGCTCTTTACCGGTTGAGCATCATGGTATTTGGATTCGACGAAATCCCGGAACAGCTTTCCCTGGACTTTTTACAGAGTTAGCAGATTTTCGCAGATTCCCGCAGAATTCAAGCAGAATCCAGCAGATTTCCGTGATAGACTATTAGTATCAAATTGAATAAAGAAAACAAAGTCATGCAGGCCGCATGGCTTTTTCTTTTGCCAAAAATAAAAAATGAAAATCGAAAATCAAAATTGAAACAGGAAGGGAAAATGAAATGGCCAAGGAATTCAGCCGGGACATATACAACAGCCACCGCTGGAGGAAGGTGGCCAAGGCCTATGCTGAGAGCCAGCACTACGTATGCGAGCGATGCGGCAACCGCAGCTTCGTAGGCACGGGCAAGCCTCCGCGTTTCATCGTCCACCATCGTGTCCACCTGACGCCTGAGAATGTGAAGGACGACAACGTGGTCTACGGGTGGGACAACCTGGAGCTCCTCTGCATCTACTGCCACAATGCTGTACATGGACAGGGGCTGGACCGTGAGGTGCTGTTCGACGCGGACGGACAGCCGGTGGGGCTCATAAACCACAATGAAAAATCAAAAACAAAATGACATCAAGCTTATACCTACTAGGGGTACCCCCCCTACCGTGGGGGCCCAGGGGCCAAACATCGACGCCGGGGCCGGCCGTTCGAAGAAAACACAGGGTGACCGCCAGGGGGGTGTAGTTATCCTCAAATTAAGGGGGGTATAGGTAATCTGGCAAAAACAAAAAGAAGGTGAGGAAATGAGCAGGCTAAAACCGGAAACACAAATCAAGAGACGGATACAGGAGATAGAAGGTATCCTGGCCACGGCAGACGAAGACAAACTGGCCCTGGTGAGGCCGTTGATTTCCCAGGTAGCCCACTTGGAAGTCCAGCTGGAAGGTCTGATGGCCAAACTGGAAGCCGAAGGCTTCGTAGAGGAGTACAAAAATGGTGAAAATCAGTTTGGGACTAAAGAAAGCACGGTGTCTAAAGCATATTCATCCACCTTCAAGAACTATGTCAATGCAGTCCGAACCCTCATTCAGTGCCTGCCAGTGGCGGCCCAGCCGGACGCTGAGGATGCCCTGACGGACTTCATCAAGGAACGGCCACGATGAACTACATCGAAAAGTACTACAACCAGATTGAATCCGGGAAAGCTGTGGTCTCAGAAAAGGTCCGGAGGACCTACAAGCACCTGATGGACAAGCTGGTTCGGGACGGCGACTCTGCTTACGTCTATGATGATCGGAAGGCCCAGTACGTCATTGACTTCATCCAAACGTTCTGTAAGCACTCCAAGGGCAAGTGGGGCGGCAAGCCGGTGGTCCTGGAATTATGGCAGAAGGCCCTGATCAGTGCCCTGTTCGGCTTCGTGGATAAATACACGGGGCTCCGGGAATACCGGCAGCTGATCCTGATTATCGGCCGGAAGAACGGGAAATCCACTCTGGCTTCCTGCATCGGGCTCTATCTCTTGGTGGCAGATGGAGAAGCCGGCCCAGAAATCTATTCAGCAGCCACGAAAAAAGACCAGGCAAAAATCATCTGGAAGGAAGCCCGGTCCATGATCAAGAAAAGCCCGGCCCTGGCCAAACGGCTGACACTCCGGGTGGCAGAAATCCGCTGCGGATTCAACGAAGGGACCTTCGAGCCCCTGGGGTCCGATTCTGATAAGCTGGACGGTCTCAACGTCCACGGAGTCCTGATCGATGAACTGCACGCTTTAAAGGACAAGAACCTGTATGACGTCCTGGTGGACGGCATGACGGCCCGGGAACAGCCTCTCTGTGTGATCACTACTACAGCCGGCACGGTCCGGGACAACATCTTTGATTTGAAATATGACGAATGTGAACGGATCATCAAAGGCTATGACGATCCGGAAGGCTATGTGGATGAAACGGTGCTGCCGATTGTCTATGAGCTGGACAAAAAAGAGGAATGGGTCTATCCAGACTGCTGGGCAAAGGCCAATCCGGGCCTGGGAAGCATCAAGAACCGGGAAATCCTGGCGCAGAAGGTCTATCAGGCCCAGCATGATGCCCTGCGGGTGAAGAACCTGCTTTGCAAGGACTTCAACATCCGAGAAACCAGCGGACAGGCGTTCTTCTCCTTCGACCAACTGAACAACGAAGCCACCTATGATCTCAAGAGCCTCCGGCCTAAGTACGGCATCGGGGGCTTTGACCTTTCCGAAACCACGGACCTGACCTGTGCCACCATGCTCTTCTGTGTCCGGGGCGATCCAAACATCTACGTAAAGCAGATGTACTGGATCCCGGAGGAACTGCTGGATAAACGGGTACGGGAAGACCAGGTGCCATATGACATCTGGAAGAAGAAAGGATGGCTGCAGACTTCCCCAGGATTCCGCAATGACTACCGCCTTATCCTGCAGTGGTTCGTGGATGAGATGGAGAAGGATGATATCTACCTGTTCAAGTGCGGTTACGATAGATGGTCTGCCCAGTACTTGGTGCAGTCTATGGAAGAACGGTTTGGGGAAGACATCATGGTCCCTGTTGCCCAGGGCAAGCAGACCCTTTCTGGGCCTATGAAGAACCTGGCAGCCGACATGACAGCCGGCAGGATCATCTACGACAACAATCCCATCCTCAAATGGTGCATGGCCAACGTGGCTGTTGACGTGGACCGGAATGACAACATCCAGCCCTGCAAGACCAGCAACCCCAGGAAGCGGATCGACGGCTTTGCCAGCCTCCTGGATGCCTATGTTGCTTTTGAACAGAACAAAGAAGACTATCTGAACCTTATATGAAAGGGGGTGAAGCACGATGGAAATCAGATCCATGTTCAGTACCATCTTTGGCCGTCTTTTCGGCGGGTACCGGAATCTGACGCGGGCCAAGCTCCTGGACGGCTATTCCAATGCCTTCATCCCATTCGACGGGGACGCTTATGACAATGCCACTGGCCGGAACTGCATCGATACCATTGCCCGGCATGTAGGGAAACTGCATCCGCGTCATATCGTCCGAAAAAACGGGAATATCGTCAAGAATGCGGACAGCCGACTGCAGTATCTCCTGGGAAACCGGCCGAACCCTCTCATGACGGCCAGTGAGTTCCTGGAAAAAATCACGGCCCAGTATTACTGCTACAACAACCTCTTTGTTTATGTCCAGCGTGATATGAACGGAAATGTGATAGCCCTCTGGCCACTGAATTTTTCCTCTACAGAGCTTTTTGAGGACGACAAAGGGAACCTATACTGCAAGTTCTTTTTCGGCTCTGGAGAGCAGGCTACGGTCCCATACGGGGAACTGATCCATATCCGAAGGCACTTCTGCCGGGATGAACTGTTCGGGGACCCGGAGGGCAAAATCCTGGCCGAAGACATCAACCTGCTGAAGGCTGTGAAAACTGCAGTAATCAACGTTGTGAAGAACTTCACCAAGCTCCGGGGCATCATCCAGTGGACAGGAACGGTCCGGCCGGAAGACCAAGAGAGCATGTGGAGAAAATTCGTTGATTCTTTTGCCGGGCCATCTAATGGCTCCGGAATCGGTTCCCTGGACAACAGAGGAAAATTCCAGCAGCTGACCACAGACACCCAGACCTTCAGTGATAAGCAGATGCGGTTCGCCAGGGACAACCTGTACAAGTATTTTGGCGTTTCCGAGCATATCGTTTCCGGAGAGTTCACGGAAGAAGAGTATCAGGCCTTCTACGAAAGTACGGTGGCACCCATTGCCCTGAAGCTTTCCCAGGAATTCACTGAAAAGATCTTCACACCGAAAGAACGGGGATATGGGAACGAAATTGTGTTCGAAGGGAACCGTTTGGCCTACATGAGCACGGGATCCAAAGTACGGATTGCTGCTGCTATGATCCCGGCTGGGGCCATCAAGCGAAATGAAATCCGGGAACTGTTCGGGTATGCCGGCCTGCCTGGCAAGGAAGGTGAGGAAATCGTGGTCTCTTTGAACTACGTCAAGAGCCAGGATCAGAGCAAGTACCAGATTGGGGCTGACGATGATCAGGACAAAAAGAAGAAAAAACGGACGGACGAAGATGACGACACAACGGAAGGAGGTGATGGGGATGACGAATAGAGTCGAAATCCGAAATGTCGAAATCCGGGCAGCAGACGGAGGTGGGGAAGAACTCCATGTGGAGGGGTATGCTGCGGTTTTCCAACAGCGAACCCTGCTTTGGGAATCTCCCTTCAGCGGCACCAAGTACTACGAGATCATTGCTCCGGAAGCCGTGGACAGCCAGACGGACATGAGTGATGTGATCCTGCGGTATAACCACAGCGATGCAGCCTTGATCCTGGCCAGGAGTTCCAATGGGACGCTGACGGTCACTCCGGATGAAACCGGCCTGAAAATCTCTGCCCAAATCGCTCCGACTACGGCCGGAAAGGATATCTACCAGCTAATCAAGCGGGGAGATATTTCCAAAATGTCCTTTGCCTTTGCCGTAGACAAGGATGAATGGGAAAATGACCAGGCAAACAAGACCCAGACAAGGACAATCCGTCATATCAGCAGGGTCTGCGATGTGTCCCCGGTAGATTTCCCGGCTTATGACGGCACCAGCATCACCGCCCGGAACGGGCAATCCGTTGTTGACGAATTGAAGGAGCGGGAAGCCCAGGAAGAACTGCGGCAGAAGCTCATTGTCCAAACCTATCTGTGAGAAAAGGAGAAAATCATGAATCCGAGACTGCTTGAAATCAGAAAGAGAAAAGAAGAAATCCGTGCGGCCCTGAATGGCAGCGAAAAAGTGGACTTGAAGGCCCTGCAGGAAGAACTGCGAAGCCTGGATGCCGAACAGAAAGACCTGGAAGAACGGGAAAGAGTGGCCCAGTCCATTACTCTGGGCAATGTGCCGGAAAACGTCCAGCAGCGGCAGAATCCTGCGGTAGCAGCACGTCCTGCCCAGGGACTGGACTCTGAAGAATACCGGAAAGCCTTCATGGCCTATGCCCTGCGTGGTACTCCTATTCCGGCTGAATTCCGGTCCGATGCGGTAGCCAATACGACGGATGCAGGGGCGCTGATCCCTCCGACTACGCTGAACCGCGTCATTGAAAAGGTGCGTACCTATGGCAATATCCTGCCTCTGGTGACCCGGACCGCCTACAAATCCGGCCTGGCTATCCCGACTTCTGAAGTGAAGCCTGTAGCCACTTGGGTAGCCGAAGGCGCCGGCAGCGACAAACAGAAAAAGGTCCTGGGGACCATTACCTTCAGCCACTTCAAACTGAGATGCGCTGTAGCAGTGACCCTGGAAGCTGAATACATGACTCTTTCTGCCTTTGAAGACGTGCTGGTAAATAACATTGCCGAAGCGATGGCAGTTGCCCTGGAAGAAGCCATCATCAAAGGGAACGGAACCAGCCAGCCGACCGGGATCATCCATGACCTGAGCAAAGGTCAGACTCTGAATGTAGCATCCCTGAGCCTGGATACCCTGGTCAAGGCGGAAGCTGCTCTTCCCCAGGCCTATGAAGCCGGATCTGTCTGGGTGATGACCAAATCCACCTGGATGCAGATAGTGGGCATGACGGACAGCGCCGGCCAGCCCATTGCCAGAGTCAATGTTGGCATCAACGGTGTCCAGGAACGGAACCTGCTGGGACGGGACGTTAAACTTTGTGACTATCTGACCGACTTCTCCAGCACCCTGACCAAGACTGATGTGTTCGCTTTCATTTACCGCATGAAGGACTATGTACTGAACACCAACTACAATGTCGCCATTAAGGTCTACGAAGACAATGAAACCGATGATATCATCCGGAAATCCATCATGGTGGTTGACGGGAAGCCGGTGGATTTCAATTCCCTGGTGCTGCTGACCGGCAACAAAACTGCCTGAACGAGGTGATGAACTATGGCCGTGACGCTGGCTCAAGCCAAGAACTGGCTGAAAATCGACTCTGACATCACGGAAGATGATGAACTAATCACGGAGCTGATCTCTGCGGCCAATGAGTACATCGAAGGAAGGACGGGGAAGCGGAACAACGGATCGGCCCTGTATGACCAGTGTATCAGGCTTTTGGTCTGCCACTGGTACGAGAACAGGGCTATCTACAGCTCCAAGCCGGGAGCCATCAACCCGATTCCCCATTCGGCCGATGCACTTATCATCCACATTGCTCAGTGCGGCATTTTTCCCGCGATAGGAGATGATGCCCCATGATCAACGTGGAAATCGGCACCCTGGACAAACGGATCCGACTGCTAAAGTACGCTGAAACAGAGGATGAGTACGGGCTGACCCACCAAACCCTGGTGGATGCCATCGGGCACAGACTGTGGGCCAGGATTGAACCGGCCAGGGGCAAGACCTACTATGAGCAGTACAAGGACAAGGTAGAACTGGTGACTAAGATCACCATCCGTTACCGTCCGGGCATCACGGATGCTATGCTGGTGCAGTACGGTGGCCAGACATACAAGATTACTTCTGTGGTGGATCCTTACCAGGCTCATGTAAAGCTGGAACTGATGTGCAATCTGAAGAGAGTGGGTGAGACTGATGGGGATTTCCATTGATGAATTTGTGGGGAAGCTGGACAAGATGGCTGCTGCCTATGGATCCGACGCTTCCGACGTGCTGGAAGAGGGAGCGAAGGATATGAAGAAGGCACTCCGGAGGGCGACTCCGGTTGGTCCCACTGAGCACAAGCACAAATTGAGAAAGTCGTGGGAGATGGAAGTCATCGACCGCCTGGGACAGGAACCGGAAGCTCATATCCGGAGTACGGCTCCTCATTTTCATTTGGTCAACCGGGGGGTACAGCATCCGACAGATGCCCATGGAAACCCGAAGCCAGAGTGGTTGGACGCTCTCAATAAGCATGTCGGATATATGCAGAAGACCGTCGAGGAACACTGGCCGGAAATTCAGAAGAAAATGGCCGAAGGGTTCTATGGGAAGGTGCGTGGGCATCTTGGCTGAAGTCGTAAGGCAGGCCCAGGTGCTGAGCCTGATCATCCAAAAATTAACAAAAGAGTTCAACTGCAAGGTCTATGCCGATGAAGTCAAGGAGGACTTCCGGAAGCCTTGCTTTTTTATTGCCGCAACGTCCGTCATGAAACCCATGACCGTGGCCTGGATGCAGAAAGAGCTGACGGTGGGAATCACTTTCTATCCAAATGACCAGGACAAGAACGAGCTGGTCTATATGGATACCATCGATCGAGTCCAGGCCCTTTTCCAGGTGAGCATCCAGCTGAAGGACCGGAACCTGAAGATAGAAAGCATCGAGGACGACCGGGTGGGAGAAGAACAAGACATCCTGCAGATCAGGATCGCGATCCCTTATCTGGAACAGGTGACCGGAGAACGCAGCCGTGGAACTAATCTCATCGAGGAAGTGGACATGGAAACCATCCATAACGGCGGCAGAAACCATCAGGAAACCTTTCCTGATGTCATTGAGAAGGAGAGTGAATAAGAAATGGCAAAACTTGGAATGCCTTCTGTCGATATCGCCTTCGTAGAAGCCGGTATTGAGGCCATCCAGCGCAGCCAGCGAGGAATCGTGGCCCTGCTGCTGGAAGAGCCCCAGGATACCATCACCAAGCTGCTGAAGGACCATGAAATCACCAGCGGGAGCGGTGATACGGCGTCCACTACTAAAGTGAAGGCCATCAGCAATCCTTTTGTGGTCTATACCAGCGATGATATCCCGGCTGAACTGAGCGAAGAAAATAAGGACTATATCACCAAAACCCTGATTGGCTATACCAAGGCACCTTACAGAGTGCGGGTTTACCTGATGGCCAAGGATGAAACCAATGATTCCAAGGCCGACAAATTTGCAGAGGCTCTGAAAGGGCTGGCGACGGACCGTTGGGATTACCTGGCCATCCCGACCATTACCCAGACCCAGTGCGAAAGCGTGGGGACCTGGCTGAAAACCAACCGGGAAAACAAGCATAAGCGCTCTAAGGTGATCCTGCCTGGCTATGCTGGGGACTATGAAGGAATCATCAATTTCAGCAACACGACCATCGTGACGGCCAATAAGACATACACCGGGGCCCAGTACATCCCTCGGATTGCCGGCCTGCTCTGCGGGACGCCTATGACCATCAGTGCCACCTATGCCCCGCTGGCTGAAGTCATCGACTGCGATCGATATACGGCGGACGAACGGGACGAAAAGGTCAATAAAGGGGAATTTTTTGTCTGGTTCGATGGGGAAAAATTCAAAATGAGCCGGGCCATGAACTCCCTGGTAACTACTACTCAGGGCAAACAGGAAGCCTACCAGACCATTAAATCCGTGGACATCATGGATATGATCTATGACGATATCCGGAAAACCTGCGAAGACAGCTACATCGGGAAATATGCCAACGACTTCGACAATAAACAGCTGCTGATCAGTGCCATCATGGGCTACTTCCGGGAACTGGAATCCGGCCGGCTGCTCCAGAAAGAATACTCTACGGTTTATCTGAACGAAGACAACATCAAGAACTATCAGCTCCAGCATGGCCTCTACACCAAGGACGAACTGGCTGATATGACGTCTCTGGAAATCCAGAAACTGGACACCAAGAAGAAAGTGTTCCTGGGAGCCAACATCAAGATTCTGGACGCCATGGAAGACTTTGATCTGCCAATCAATATCTAGGAGGTGAGGAACAATGGCTGAAGCAATGGATGCCCAGCAGGTCATGAGCGGGACCGAGGGCGAAGTATGGATCGATGGGAAGTATATGGCCCAGGTGACGGCCTTCAAGGCTGTAGTGAACCTGGAAAAGGTGGAAGTCAACCAGGTGAAGGTCCGCGGCAAGAAATACAAAACTACTGGATGGGAAGGCAAAGGCAATGTGAAACTGAACCACATGAGTTCTTTCTTCATCGATCTGATGGCCGACAACATCAAGAAGGGACACCAGACCAAGGTGACCATCCTGGCCAAACTGGATGACCCGGACGCTATCGGAGAAGAACGGGTGGTCATCCGGGATGCGACCTTCGATAAGCTTACCCTGATGGATTGGCAGGCAAAGAAACTGGTGGAAGATGACTATGATTTCACTTTTACGGATTTCGATGTCATGCAAACTGCCAGTGAATAAAGGAGAATCCCTATGAATTTAGCAGAAGCACTGCTGGCTGCAGATGCCGGCAAAATCGCCAGAAAGGCTACTGAACAAATCGAAATCCCCCGACTGACGGAACAGTTTGGGGTTCCTTTTATCCTGGACCTGAAACAGATTCCCTACCGGAGAATCCGGGAAATCCAGGACAATGCTACCAAAATCAACAAGGATAAGACCATCACGGTAAGCAATGGAGAAATGTACATGGCACTGCTGTGCGATGGGATTGCCAATAAGGAATTCGACCAGCTTGAAGTCCTGAAACATTTCAGCTGTGCTACCCGGAAGGATCTTTTTGCAAAGATTTTTTTACCGGGGGAGATCCAGGACATCGCAGATGAAATCTCCAAGTTGTGTGGCTACAGCACCAAGAATATCCAGGCACTGACAGAATCTGTAAAAAACTGATCAGCTCTGACGGTGACGTCCAGGCCATGTACTGGCACTACGTCCGGCATGGGCTGAAACCGTCAGAATATTATCAGATGGGATACGGGGAACGACTGATTCTCCGGTCCTTCATGGAACAGGAATGCCAGGAGATTAAAGAAGAGGAAGAAGCTATCAAGAGAAAGGCGAAGGGGGGGATGTGACCATGGCAGAGATCATTGATGTGATCATGAGACTGAAGGACGAAACGACCAACAGCCTGCGCCGGATCCGGAACGGCATGGAACAGACCGCCAAAGCCCATATGAAGCTGGGACGGGATATCACAAATGCCGGGAGAGGCATCGGGAACATTGCCCATGCCATGGCCCCTCTGGCTGCCGGGATTGCAGGCGTTGGAGCCATTTCCGCCAAAACCTTCATGGACTTTGATGCAACCATTACAGGTGCTGCCGTTAAAGCAGGGGCCACAGCCGAAGAGATGCAGAAGATGAAAGACGCTGCTGCAGCCATGGGGGCTAAATTCCCCACTACGGCACGGGATGTGGCAGCCGGCATGGACCGGCTGGCAGCAGGAGGCTTCAACGCTGAACAGTCTATCGGAGCTATGCCGGGCATCATCGAATCAGCCATCGCCTCCGGGGAAGACCTGGCAACTACCTCTGACGTGATCACGTCTGCCCTTTCCATTTGGAACCTGACACAGGGGGATGTGGCAGCGAACACCACTCATGTGGCCGACGTTGTGCAGGCTGCGGCCAATGCATCCAAGCTGGGCATGCAGGATTTCGGTGTGGCCATGCAGTACGCCGGGGCCCCGGCTGCAGCATTGGGCATCAACATTGAAGAACTGGGCACGGCCATGGCTATCATGAGCAACAACGGAATCGAGGCGTCCACCATCGGTACGTCCATCCGGGCCACACTGTCCCGTCTGGCAGACCCACCTAAAAAGGCTGCTGCTGCACTTGATCAGCTGGGCATTTCCATGGCAGACCTGCAGAAGGGAGACGGCAGCTTCATCGGACTCTCCGGGGCGGTATCCTTGCTCCGGGATAAGATGAGCGGGATGACGGACGTACAGCAAGTGGCCATGGCCAAAGCCATTGCAGGGCAGGAGGCCTACTCCGGGCTGCTGGCTCTTATCAAGACGGCTCCAGGTGATTATCAGGCGATGACCAATACCATCACCAATTCTGCCGGATCGTCTCACGCGGCTTACCTTCGGATGCAGGATACCCTGAAGGGATCCATCGATGCCATGAAGAGTTCTATCGAAGCATTGACCATATCCTTTGGCTCTGCCCTGGCTCCTACTATCCGAAGGGCAGCAGGAGCCATCAAATGGGTGGCGGATATTTTTACTACCATGAACCCAAATACCAGACAGATGATCATCAACATCGGGGCAGGCGTCATTGCCTTCACAGGGCTGGCATTTGCAGTCAGCAAGGTTACACTGGCTGCCGGCAGTCTGGTAAGCACCTATGGCATGATCAGCAGGGTCATGGCTGGAAAGCATATTAGGAATAAGGCACTGGAGTTTGGTGTTCAGAGAGCCATCAAAGGCTTTGGCCTTATGAAAGCGGCAGCATCTGCCATGATGGGGCCTATGGGCCTAGTGGTAGCTGGAATTGCCCTGGCTGCTGTTTTGATCTACAGAAACTGGGACAAGATTGGGCCGTTCTTTGTCAGACTCTGGGGCATCGTCAAAAACTCCTTTGCCGGGGCCATTGCACTTATCCGGCCGGCAGTGCTGAAACTGCAGCTTGCATGGATGAATCTGGTCAATGCATGGAACAACGGAACGGGGGTCATCGGCCTGGTTAAAGGCAACCTGCAGTTCCTGGCTGGGCTCCTGGGAGGCGTTTTGACGGGAGCCATCATCGTAGTTTCCAGTGTGGTTTCCGGTGTGCTCACCGGAGCTTTCCGGATCATTACGGCGGTGGTCGGTTCGGCCATTGGTGTCTTCAGTGGCATCATTGAGTTCATTACAGGCGTTTTCAGCGGAAACTGGGAAATGGCCTGGCAGGGCGTTGCTGATATTTTCAGCAACATTTTTGGCGGATTGACAGGTATCTGCGAAGGCGTCGTAGAGGGTATCAAGTCGGCTATCAACGGGGTTATTTCCGGCATCAACGGAATCTCCGTCGACATCCCGGAATGGGTGCCTAAGTTTGGTGGCTCGCATTTCAGCCTGAACATACCGTATCTTGCCCATGGTACGGACAACTGGCCTGGTGGTCCGGCGATTATCGGGGAACGAGGCGCCGAGTTCGTGAACCTGCCAAAAGGTTCCAGCGTGGCCTCTCATGACAGATCCCTGCAGCAGGCTTACGCCATGGGGGCCAATGCCAACCGTGGGGACGGGATCACGGTCAATATCAACGGAGCTGTGATTTCCGGATCCGATGACATCAAGGTTCTGGCCAGGAAAGTGGCCGAGGAAATCCAAGAACAGATGGAAAAAGTGGCAATCAACAGCACAGAGGGGGCGATCTAATGGCAAGCTTTTTGAACTTCTTTTCTGAGGCTTCCAGCATCGTCTCTGAGGTGCTGGGTGTGTTCGGGGACGGTGGCAGCACGGGAGGACTTTTCACCC
>OGEH01000745.1_pt1 | contig 18535 bp, 17 predicted proteins | sample 1570681 | NCBI WGS metagenome assembly OGEH01 (sample SAMEA2582126, study PRJEB24529) | metagenome | biome: Human gut stool | place: China | collected 2011 | reverse complement strand
CAGGTTTGAGTACAGTTTGTCGGAGACCGCGCCGGAAACATTTGCGCCGTAGCCGATATCATTCGCACCGGCAGAAAAATCCAGCCCGGCCCGGACAGAAAATGCCGGTACACTGCATAACACCATCAGTGTCAGCGCCGGCGGAAAAAACGTGTGTCGTTTTGCTTTCATCATCTTAAAATCCCTGCTTAAAACGTTGTGCTGTACAGAAATTTTTGCCCCATGCGCTTGCAGCAGCTGTACGGCTGCCACAATGCCCAGGCATAATTACCGTCCTGTGCCTGTGCTCCGCCCTCATCCGGAAACACCGCACAGCTGTTTTTCAGCCCCGGCGACAGGCGCTGCCATTTATGGTTTTTTGTCCCGGTATTCTCCGTCACCGCGTCCGGCGGCCAATAGCCATCCCGGCGGTTGCCTTTCAGGGGCACATAGGTATGCGCCTGCCCGGTGCGGGTCATAATATCTGCCACGCGCTGCGCCACCACAGCCGCCGCTTTATCCCCGTCCTGCTGGTTGACAAAACCGCTGCGCGGATAGAGATTTCCCCACATGTTGCCCCGGCTCTGCCCCCCGATTTCCCGTTTCCCGGGAATTATCGCTTCCGGATACGCCATTTCCGGCACACCGAGCCGCCACGGCACACTGTCGAGCGTGCTCAGGTAATAAGGAAACAGCGGTGTGGCTGCGCTGTCACAGGAATACCCCGGAATACTGCCGCCGATAAGGGTGGTTGCCGGATGACCGATAGCATCCGCATAAAAAAAGTGCAGGGCGGTTTTACGTTTTGCCTCAAACTTCTGTTCACTGTTTCCGCCCCCGGCAGATACCCCGCTCAGCACGCCGGTCACGGCATTTTCAATCCCGCCGGCCGCCCCGCTGACCAGTGACATTTCCCGCCACGGGTTTTCACCCGGGGCATGGTAGGCCGAGACCACCGCCTGCGGAATAAAATGTGACACCCGGACAGATGTCCGGATACGGCAGCCGCCCCAGCCACACTTCAGCCAGTAGCAAATCCCGCTGATACGCCAGCTGATACACGACGGTGAGGCCGCAGAAGCGACCAGAGTGGCGGTACTCAGACTGGCTTCCGCCACCGGCACCAGTGAACAACCGAGTAACAAAGCCCCCGCCAGACGCCGGCGATGTGATTGTCGGGTCATGGTTGACCTCCTCCTTCCTGTTGTTCCCGGTACTGCTGTATCTGCGTCACCGCCTGTGCAATATCGGTGGTGCCGTAAACCACCCACTGCGCATCAACGACGACCGCCGGCAGAGATGACACCCCCAGCTGCCAGGCCTGAACCACGCCCTGATAAGCCTGCCGTAATGCCGTTTCTCTGGCCTGCCAGGCCGGACTTTGTAACAGGGCGGTGATGTGCGGGGCATCCGCTTCACTCAGTTCCGTCCCCGGCTGAAGCAGGGCCTCATCCAGCAGGCGTTCAGGCGCATCCAGATACACCACCTCAAACGGGATGTCCGTCTGCGGCAGAGCGTCATCCTGCGTGGTATACAGCACCACTGCCGCCCCGGCGGTCAACGGCAGGCATGACAGCGACAGCATCAGCAATCCGGAAAGAGATAAAAATCGTTTTTTCATTCGGTCAGTCCTCACAAACGAACGGTGAGAGAAGAAAAGCGCATCAAAACCCGCCGGTGATCGGCGGGTTTTCACCGGTTACCAGCCCACCGCAAACCCGGCGCCGATACTGGTATCGCCGCCGTTATTCCATGACGCATTCAGGCGCACATTGGTATTGGCCGTCGGCTTATACTGCACCCCGGTGGCTATCGCCAGTGCATCACGGTAATGCCCCATCGCCATCCCGAACGAAAAACGCTCACTGTTCACATACGGAATGGAAGATATTGCGGTCACCCCGGCAATCCCCGCATTGGCCCGTTTCTCCACCTGACTGATTTTATTGTCCAGCTGACTGAAACGCTGGTCGGTATACTGCCGGGCATTGTCCAGCACCGTGTGGGTCACCTGCCCGAACGTCTCATCGGTATAGCGGTTTGCGGCCGCCAGGGTCTGTTCCTCCCCCTCAATACGGGCCTGCTGCTCTTCCGTAATCCGCTTGTTTATCTTCGCCTCACTGTACTGAATGCTCACATCGGTGTAGTCCATGGCCTGTTTCAGCGTCTGCTTATCGCCGGCAATACGCGCATCCCGCTCCTCATCCAGTTGCCCTTTGTTGACCGCATCCGTTTTTGCAATGCCGGCCGCCACATGCGTCAGAAAACGTTCCTGACCTTCACGGCCGACGGACACGCTGTTATCCCGGTCAGCCAGGCTGCCGTCCCCCAGTGCCACACTGTTTTTCGCCAGCGCCCGGGCATCCACACCCAGTGCCACGGATTTTTCGCCCAGCGCCAGACTCTTATCCCCGACCGCAACAGCCTGTTTACCCTGACTCAGCGTACTCTGCGCCTCATTCAGGGCTTTATCCGCCGCCTGATATTCCGCCTGTTTCTGCGCCAGTTCGGCTTTCACCTTCTCCAGATCCCGGATGTTTTCCAGCTCGGATTGCGTCGGACGCAAATCAGACAACTTTGTATCCAGCGCGGAGAGATCCTTTTCCAGCCGGGAGAGTTGCGTTTCTGCCTGCTTCAGTGCCTGATCGGTGACGGCTTTTTCCGCCGATAACTGCTGTTTCAGCTGTGTGGCCTGTGACGACATGGCCTGTGTGTGACTGAGCGCATTGTCCTGAAGGTACTGATCCACTTTTTGTTTCAGCGCCTCCGGGTTGGTATTCAGCCCGACGGTGTTATCCCGGGGACGGCTTTCCAGTACCAGCAGTTGCTGTAACTCTTTGGCATAATCCGGGCTGTCCGGCGATAAACTGTTGACCTTATCCAGCTGGATCAGGTAGTTCAGCTGATTCTCATAGCGGGTGAAAATACCGCTGACCATCTGATTAAAGGTGCCTTCATCGATGTTATCCAGATACAGCTCTGACAGGATCTGCTTCCCGGCCTCTGTCACCCCGGTGAGCCCCTGCTCAATTTGCTGCCGGGCATTTTTCTGATAAGCCTGATACAGATTCTTTTTCCCGTCCGCAGAGGTGATCAGGGCGATTTTGGCCAGCTCTTCCTGATAACCGGCAACGCCCTTCAGGGCCGCGGTATTCAGGTGTAAACGGGATAATTGTTTCTTCTGCTCGCTGTCCGTGACCGCATCCGACCACAGCATCGCTTTATCACTGTGGCCGGCACTCAGTACCGGGGACAGGGCCACACCCTGATAGTTGGTCGTAATCTGAGAACCGGTTTTCTCTTTGATGGTTTCATTAACCAGAGCACTTCTGGTTTTCGCTTCAATATAGGCATTAACATAACTGACATAAAACTGCGTGTCATTACTGACCGACGTATCCTGCTCAACCCGTTTTTTCACTTCCTGAGCCAGACGGTCAGCCTGCCCCTGCTGCCACAACGCCACAAAATTCTCATCCACAATCTGTGAAACCGCCCCCAGATTGCGTTCATAAATCTGTGCCATCCGGTCAGCGACCTGCTGTGCCTGTGTCACCTGCTGCTGTTGCGCGGTACGCTGACCCGCCAGGGTCTCCTGTTGCTGCAACAACGGTTTCATCGCTTCCTGACGCTCCAGAATATTGCTGTTCGCCAGCGATTTACTGTCAAACAGGGCCTGCGTCTGCATGTACTGCTCATGCGCCTGCGCCCTGTTCTGCAACAGGGCATTCTGGGCTTTCATCGCCGCCTGCGCCTGTTCCGCCGTCATATTGTTCCCCAGCGCCATACTGCCCTCACCGACAGCCGTACTGTGCTGCCCCGTGGCCACGGCCGTGTCCCCCAGTGACACGTTTTTGGCCTGTAAAGCGCAGGAATAACTGACAACCAGCGACAAAAGCGTTACTTTAACTCCCGTCGTTTTCATGACGTCATGTTTCCTCTTTTTAACATACCCAATGAAGCGGCCGGGTAAGCCGTGCTGCAACACGGTTTACCCACTCCCTGCTCCACCCGTTTCATCATCCCGGCACCCGGGGCGGTAACCCCCGTTTCCGGTCAAGTTCATCTGCCACCCTGAACGCCGCTTCCAGCTCACTGCATCCGTATTGCTCCATCAGCCCCCGCCGTTGCTGCTTCTCCTCTTTTTCCGTCATCCCCAGCGCCAGATATAAGCTCGGCTGTACCACCCGGAACAGCGCCTCCACTTTCCGCGCCAGCACCACCCCTTCCGTGTAACAGCCGGAGAGTTTGGCTGCGGACAGCAGCACCTGTTTCTGCTCCTCACTGAGCGTCTTAAAGCGGGCGATTGCCTCCACCTCTTTCTGCGGCATCGTCAGACACACCCACCACTCCGCCATATTGAGCATTTTCTCGGCACAGTCCGGATAGTCATCGAGGTTCTGGGTCGCCAGCCACAGCCAGGCCCCCAGTTTCCGCCACATTTTCACCACTTTGGTCACATAGGGGGATAACAGCGGGTTGACCGTCACGATATGCGCCTCATCCACCACAAAATTAATGTCCCGGGCCCGGTACTGATCCCGCTCGGCAATATTGTTGATGGAGTTGATAAGACTCACCATCGTCAGCGCCATCTGGGCCTCATACCCTTCCCGCGCCAGGTGCCCCAAATCAATCAGGGTCACATCCGCCTCCGGCCACAGCTCCCCCGGCAGATTAAACAGCTCATGCTCAAAACTGCCCGGTTCGGTAAACATCCCCAGGGATTCCGCCATTTCGGCCGCTTTCGCCCGGCGCTGCGGATTTAATGCCCGCCCTTCCTCTTCACCTTCCCCCCGGGAGAGGGCATACAGCGCCTCCTGCAAATCCGCCGGCAGCATCTGCCGGTCGGCGGCATAAGACGCCCGGGCCCCCGCCATCAGCGCCCGGCGGATCATCGCCCGGTCAGCCCGCTTCAGCTCCGCTTCTTCCCGCACATCCCCGCCGGTGATCATCATGCGGGCGGAGATTTCCATTTCCCCCAGAATGTCACGCTGCCCGTCATCATCCTCAGATTCACTGTCTGTCTCTGGCAGTTCATCCGCATTCAGTGCCAGACGCTGTTCATCCATCATCAGCAGCTGATGCGCATCCGCAAACAGCGGCAGACGCACCCCGCTGCCGGGCTTGACACTGACCTTATTGACACTCAGCCCCAGACTGGCGTAATAGTCCGCCAGTAAACCAAAGGAGTTACCGGCCTCCGCAATAAACAGACGCGGACGGCGGACCGCCATCAGCTGCGATAACTGTGCGCATAAGGTGGCGGATTTACCGGCCCCGGTGGGACCGAATAACAGCAGATGCGCATTCTGGGTACGATCCTGTTTATTCTGCGGATCAAAGGTCAGCACCCCGCCGCCCCGGTTAAAGAAACTCCAGCCGGGATGCCCGGTGCCGCTGGTGCGCCCGGTCACCGGCAGTAATCCGGCCAGGTGCTGTACCCAGGTCAGCCGGGTATACCAGTGTTTTTTATCCGTCTGCGGGTCAAAACACATCGGCAGGGCACGCAGATACCCGTTCAGCGGCGCCACATCATATTCCGGCTTCACCGGCTCCAGACCGGCATTCAGCAGCGTGGCCGTCAGATCCACGCGCTTTTTGTTCAGTTCCTCCACCGAGCCGGCACGCAGCAGCAATGACAGGGAGGCCCGGTAAAGCTTATGGCGGTGCCCCAGTAAACCTCTGGCGGTTTCCACGTCCCGGCGGGTACGTTGCGAGTCGGTGTTTTCCCCCACCGAGTTTTTCCCCAGCCGGGTAAATTCCTGCTCCAGCGTATCCTGAGGCTGTGTGACGATGGTCATCGACAGCATCGTCCCTTCCGGAAACAGGTCCATCAGCGCATTGATATTTTTGTCACCGCGCTTCTGCTCCCCGGTCAGGTGCCCCGGCCCCGGGGCTTTACGCAGTTTTTCGATATTCACCACACCGTGCGCCAGGTTATCAAACCACCACACGCCGTTTTCCACATCCGACCGGGGCGGGGTAAACCACAGCGTTTCCGCAAAATCCTTCAGCACCGGCAGGGTGCCCGGGGCTTCCTCCGCCGCCGGCCAGTACGCCCCTTCCCGGTACAGCGTCTCCCGGTCCACCCAGTCAGGGGCCGGATTGAAATGACGCAGCAGCCACTGATGCACCTGCCTCCCGTCCTGGCGGACACACTGCACGCCGGCACTGCCCAGACTGCTGACCAGCCGGTCACACATCTGATTGAGCATCGCCACCGGCGGCATCGGATCGGTATAGCTGTTCCCCAGCCGGCGGTAAACCACCATCCGGGTCCGGCGCTGCTGTCCGCGCCAGGGTTGTCCGGTCACCTCCGTGTCCTTAAACAGCCCTTCCGGACGGGCAATCCCCCGTAAATGACGCGCCATTTCGGTCAGCCAGGCTTCGGTAAACGCGGTGCCCCGGGCCGCCGGCAGGATATAGTCCCGCAATGTGGCCAGTGTGACGCTCACGTCGTCCTCATCCTGACAAAAAAACTGCACCACCCACGGGTTATCATCATGCTCATCCAGACTGTCCTGAAGCGCATCCTCCACCGCATCCCGGATTTCGAGCAGACGGCCGGCAGAGCGCCCTTCCGTCGGCGCCGGCTCAACGGCATACACCGCCCCGACCGACACCCCGTCATCAAGCAGCAGGCATTGCTCCTCATCCAGAAATTCCACCCAGGGCAGGTAATCAATAAAGGACGGATTCGCATGGTAAATCTTCTGCTCATCCGCCCGGGTCATTTTTCCCGGCCGGGAAAGCGGCTGACGGCCTAAACCGGCATTCTCTGCCGGTGTACTGCGGTGTACGGTTTTGTCAGCCTTGTTTTCATCCGTTTTTTCAGCAGAAACCGCCTGCGCTTTCCGGCGTGAGCGGAATAATGAAAATCCCATCACAAGCCCTCCACACGCTCACCCGGCAGGGCATACTGCACTTGATGGTAAAACGGAAACACCGTACTGTATCCCGGCACCGGCAGATTGCCGGCCGAGAGATGCGGGAACACATACATCACCATGTCCGGGTTCGGCAGACGCGGAAACTGCTGATGGATCTCACTGCTTTGTGTCCGGGTATACGCGGTGTCCGCCTGCTGAAGGCGCGCGGCTTCATCATTCGTCAGGGCGCGTCGCAGGGCGCTGCGGGCGGTCTCCGTCACCGTCCGGCTGTCCGCCGCACCGTTCGGATCAGCCTGTCTGCCGGACCAGATGGCCATCATGTCGCTGTTTCCCGCCGGCAGCAGCTCCTCTTTGGAGGTGGCACAGCCGGCCAGCAACAACACCAGTGCGCACAGCACTCTGCTTTTCATCACACATTTCATCATTCTCATGATATGACGCCTCCCGCGCCCTTCAGGATCGCCCCCCGGCAGGTCAGCCGGGCAAACTCACCGTGACAGCTCAGTTCAGATAGTGAAAAAGGCACACATTGCCAGCCGGCTTTATCCGGCGCCTCCCCTTTAAAAACGGTGTACAGCAGGCGATCCCAGTCACTGTCCTGCGGCCACGCCTCATCCCGCGGGGCAAACCGGTAAACGGTAATGTCGTTGTCACTCAGCCCCACCCGGTGACGGCCCACAGACAGAACCGCCCCGGGCGTCTCACCGGCGGTACTCTGCCACGCCAGCTGTATCGTCGCCGGTGACATGCCGGCAATCAGCTGCTGTTGCTCCTCATCAAACACCTGATGACCGGCCACCGTCAGGCAAAAATGACTTCCAGTACAACCGGCCTGTCCGGCACTGAACACAAACACCAGCGGAAACGTCACCGGCGTCACAGCCAGCACCCCCGGCTTCGCAAAATACGTCACTCCAGACCTCCTTCCTCACCCTCTGTCAGTGAAAAACCGTAATTCACCCGGCGTCCCTGCGATTCATAATCCACCGGGATCTGACGGCTGATATGCACCGCGACTTTCTGCCCCGGCGGCACATACACCGCATCAAAGGTCTGCCCGTAGCGGGATTTCACCCAGTCCGCCACATCCTTAAACCCGCCGCCGATGGCACTGCCCAGCGCCGCTTTCCCCGCATCCCCGGAGAGCGAGGAGGTGATACCGTACCCGTTGTTCTGCGCGGTATACTGACTCTGCGACATCGCATCCCCGGCCGAGGCCGCTGCCGTCAGGGCAAACAGGGTCGGCAGATAGGTGCCGGCATTGGTTTTACGTTCACCGCTGATACACGGGATCCCGCTCTCATCTGAAATCCAGCCGAGCGACCCGCCGTTATTACGGGCATTCTGTCCGCTGTTGGCCTGACTGCCGCCGTCCGTCCGGTCAGCCGGCTTCGGCACCGTGCGGATCGTGCCGTCCGTAAAAACAAAGGTGATCGAGGTGATATCCCCGCGCACACAGGACAATGTCCAGTCACCGGTGGCCGAGCCGCTGATCACCGCCCCTTCCACATCCGGTAACTCAATGCCGTTCGCCGTGAGGTTGTCTTTTCCCACCACCACCTTGAACGGATACGGATCGGTCACTTTACCGTCAATGGGCACCCGCCCCAGCAACGCCGTCATCGCCTGGCTGCCCACCAGGGTGGCATTCTCCGGTATCGTGTACGCCGGTTCGGTATGGGCCTCACCGTCCACTGTACCGGAGAGCGTGCGCTGATTTTTGGCCACCCGGTCCAGTTCCGCTTTCTGACGGGTAATGGCGTTATCCTCCAGAAAAGAGGTCGGAAACGCCGGTTTAGCCGGTTGTCCGTTCACCATCCGCCCCGGTTCAGCCGGTTGTGCATCCTGCGGCTCAGCCCACAGCAACCCGTCTTTCACCGTCAGTCCGCTGCCCCCGGTATCCAGCCCCAGTCCCAGCGGAATATCGCCTTGTCCGCTGCCCTGAGCCGGCTGACCACCTGATGCTGTCAGCGTTTCCCCCAGGCTATCCAGACGCCGCATCAGTGTCTGCTGCTCCTGTTGCAGGGCACGCTGCTGACTCTCCGCTTCCTGACGGACGGAAGCCACCGCAGACTGGATCTGCCCCGACACATTCTGCTGCCGGTTACGCAGCTGCGCATTCTCTTCCAGCAATTTCTCATTCTGGGCGATCAATTCCGCCTGACGGTCACGTACCGTTTTCATAGTGCCAATCAGCGTCCTCAGTGTATCGGCCGGGGTATCCCCCTCAATCCCGAGTGACTTCAGCTCCCCTGGGTCAAGGTCATTGATTGACTGAGACAGGTTGTCCTGTCCGCTGCCGGTGACCGGCGTGTCGGGCTGGCAGCTTTTGATACCAATCAGCACCGCCAACGCCAGTGCGGACGGCACCAGAATTTTGACCAGCGTATTGGATTTCACTTTCATCGGGCTTTCCCTCCCGTCCTCCGGACAGGCGGCTCCGCAGGAAACGCCTTATCCGGTTTGCCTTTCATCACCAGATACACTGTGGTGGTATCCTCCGGTGTGCCCTTCGCGTCCAGCCACTGATGCTGGAACGTGGCGCTGACAAACTGCCCCTGCAACTGACGGGGATCCAGCACGACTTTCTGAGCGGACTGATTGGTCAGTTTCACCGCCACCACCCGGTACTCCGCCGCCTGCCAGCCGGCCAGCGGCCGCGCGATCAGTGGTTCAGACGGGTAGAGTGCTGTCAGTGTTTTTGGTAAGGTCAGTGGCAAAGGTTGTACGCCGGACACCGGCTCCACTGTTCTTAACGGTGCATACAGACTCTGGGCGGCATAACGGGTCAGTAAGACCGGTAACGGCGCCGGATAACGGGTTTTCGCTTTGCGGTCCACGCTTTCCGGTACGGCATCGGCTGCTGCCCCCGCAGCCTGCCCGCTGCGTCTGACGCTCTGACTGTCACGCTGCGTACTGACTTCACCGCTGTACACCACCCGCACCGGCTCCAGCTTCCCTTTACCGGCAGTGGCCGTCACATCCAGCAACAGGATTTCCCCGCTTTCCACATCCTGTAACTGAAGGCGGGTCTGCGGGAAGGCGCTTTCCGCCCGCAGGTACACCGCCCCTCCGGTACTCTGGATCCGCAGTTTCTCATTCAGAGACGGTGGAAAACCGACACGCACATTTTTTTCCACAAACACAATGCGCTCTTCCCCCACATGCAGAGAAACCGGTAACGGAATACGCTCCCAGCGGACCAGCTCTACCGCCTGCACCGGCAGCGGCAGAGCGGCCACAGAAAACACCGCCGAAATCCCCAGAGCACAGGCCGTCAGATGACGTTTTATGCTCATTGACTGACCTCCTTATTCTGCTCCGCCGCTTCCAGACGCTGAGGCAGCCCGTCATAGCAGTCCAGGGCCAGACCAAACGGATTACTTTCCGGATCGCCCTCCCAGCGCACCACTTTCACCGGATAACGTACCGTCGCTCGCTTGACCGGCTCCGCGCTAAAATATTCATCCGCTACCAAATCCAGGCGCACGATCCAGTTATCCCGGTCAATCACCCGGACTTTATCCTCACTGAACCCGCGTCCCGGGATCTCATACACCACCCGGGAACGCCCTTTCAGCTCCCCGAGCGTAGTACGGTAAGCGGCCTCTTTCTCAAAATACGCCCGGCAGGACGGCGTCAGATAGGCACTGAGCTGTGCAATCTTTCGCGGATAATCCACCTCGCCGTCTTTCGGCCAGGCATTCAGTTGCTGAAAAATATAAAAGCTGAAAGCGTACACCGTCGGCAGCGGCACTTCCCACCATGCCCGGGTACTGCCGGAGCGCAAATCCGGCGGATTATGGATCGTCAGTTTAGCCGGCGCCCGCATCCAGCCGGCAAAGGCCACAAACAGGCAGAGCACCAGCACCCCGCAGATCATCCGCAGTGTCAGAATGTGCTGGTCCCGGTTTTGCAGGGCATGACGAAATTTACTCATGGCGGCCTCCGGCGATATACCGGCACAGTGACAGCGCCTGCGTCCGGCGTAAAAACCAGCCCTGAGATACGGTGATGAGGGATTTTTCAGTCAGCCGTCCGGTCAGCGGCAATGTGCGGGCAAACCCGGTTTGCAGTTTCCAGGACAATCGGCGGTAGAGATAATTTTCCGGTTTTCCGCGTTTGATACGGGTCAGAAAAGTGCCGCCAAAAAACACCACCAACAGCGGCATTATCAACGCGCCGGTCGGCAGGATCACCCACCCGGCCAGCGGTAACAGCGGGATACTGATAACGCTCCCGCCCACACAACCGACACCGGCGGCGGCAAACATTTCATGGGTGGTAAATCCGCGAAAGACTGTGGGCTCTGCATTTAAGCGATCCGGCATAAAATCGATGGTCTGCATCGTTGCCTCCGCTTAAAAAATAATAGTGGCGGATTTTCCGGCCAGCCAGACGACCGCCACAATCAGGACGACACCGACTACAATAATTGTACCGAATTTACCCCAGCCAGCCTTTTGGTCGCGCACTTCATTGAACGTGGTGACCGCGGCAATGGCCACCACGATAAAAGCCGTCGCAGCCACAACCAGCCCGCCAATCACAATGCCGTCATTAAGATAGCCTTTAATGGTGTCCATCAGTCCGCCGCCGCCACCGGAAGAAGGGGGTTCCACCGAAGGCAGTGCGGCATACGCCGGCATCAGACTGAATAAAGTGAATAACGTCACCACTGACGCACCAATACGACGGACACCACGTCCCCAAAATGATTTCATATCCATAAAATGACCTTTCATTCTGTAAAATAAATTAAACAGCACACTCAACTGGCAAACATCCAGATGCAGACCACCAGTAATATCACTGACCGGACAGCAAACTGCCCCACCCTTGCAGTACGAACATTTTCATTTGCCCAGCCCCGGTAAACATCAACCAGTCCCCAGGCTGCCCATAAAAACAGCACCGCCAGTAATGCCCCGATACACAACAGATTCAGAACAGCCGGAGACATCCCCGAGCCGGCAGCAGCCTCAAATGCCGCCTGCTGTGACGGATTCATCGCTGCTCCCGGCGGTAATCCCCGCGCAGCGGCTCCGCCACATTAACCGGCACCGTGGGCTGGGCCCGGGAAGGCTCCAGATAGCGGACAATCCCCTGCCGGATAATCTCCACCTCTCTGGAGGCGCGGGAATAATCAAAATAAAAACGGGCGTGATTGTCCTGATTTGCCTGAATACGGGCGCGCTCCAGGCTGGCCTGGATGTGATCGAGCTGCTTTAACGTCAGCGCCAGTTCATCTTTTTCAGCGGCCTGAGCAGGCAATACCCCAAATGCACTGACAACCAACGCAAACAGGGAAATAAGCGGAGAAAATAATCGCATAACGACTCCTTAAAGACGGTTAACGTGGAGTCAGGGTAAAAAAGGCGGACAGAAAAAACAGCAAACAATTAGTTTTCCAAATTTTTTAATTTTATATTGCTTGCTTTTTGCGAAAATAGCTGAAATGAATAAATAAAAGTGAGCCTATGAGTCAGACCATCACCCGAAAAACTGGGCATTTTGCCTGGTGTGCACTGGTTGCCCTGCATCTGGCCCGCAGGGAGGGGCTGGTGCAGTCCGACATGCAGAAAAACCTGTTTTTAATACGCTGGCTGGCAACCGCCAAAAAGCAACGCCGTTTTGACCGTGACGTTACGCCGGATATTGACTGGCTGCTTCAACAGGGACGTACACTGGGGAGCCGGGCCAAACTGCCACAAAAACTGGATTATCTGTACCGCTCCTGTACAGGCGCATTACACGAGCAGAGCGATCTGTTCCGGCTCACTTATGCGCTTGAATCGGCCAAGGAGGCAGGCTTTGCCTATCAGTTATTGAGTGATAAATCGTGGCACAGACGACATGCGGTGAGCCCGGATACACTCAGCAACACCATCTGTTTATCCAAAAATGCACTGGAGCAGGCTTTTGATACTGACGGTCATCAGACCGCACACCTACCTGTAAAAATCGGAGGTGATATCGCCGCACTAGCTGAACTGCTGACACAATGTGGCTGGCAACTCATCACGACAGACAACCCGCCACTTTATTTACTGCTCACACTCATCAATCAATCAATCAGCGCAGGATAACACCATCACACCACTGACGCGCGGCCTAGCCGCTTGTCTGCTGACAGAGACACACAAAAACAAGTGTTGTGTGTCTCTGCCCAGCGCCTATAAATATTTTTTAAATGACGCGGTAGCCACTGCCACCGCAAGCCCGAACAACAGAGCCGCCGGTAACAACACCAGATTAGGGTAAATGGCAGACGGCCAGGACAGATAAATCATGCACGGAACAAAAAAGGCCGGCTTAACAAAACGCTTGGCGTGGTGATACACAAAACTGGATTCATACCCGGCACCATAACGCCGCAAATCACGCCGGTTAAAGCCTTCCACCATGCCCACCAACAGCACCATAACAAACAGGGGCATCGACAGCACCAGAATAGTCACCCGGATAAAAAAGGTCAGCGTCACATAAACCGTCGCCAGCAGATAGTCTCTCAGCTCGGACACAAACCAAATCCGCCAGTCATCCAGTTCACGGGCAACTGCATTCCCGCTGACAGGATACACGTTCTGCCAGCTCTCCATCAGCCCGGACTCCACAAACAGCCACCGGTATGCCTGTTCAACGGTATGAGCCAGCCACTGCGCCGGACTGGACATCAGCAGACTACGGGTAAACCCTTCTGACAGATACCCGCTCTCGGTTAACATCACCTGCCGGCTGTGCTCCGCCCCTTCGTCCGCCCAGAAAAACGCAATCCCGACCCACTCAATCAACAGACTGCATACCCAGGAGGCCAGTAATACCCCGATGATGGCCCACGGCCAGTGCCACAACAATTTAGCCGGCAAACCGGGGTCTTTTGCCGGGTGACGCGGGGTTTCCTGACGTACCTCAGCAGTTGCCATCGTTGCCCCCTTCGGTATCCGGTGCCATCTCAGCCACATTCATACCGCCGCTGTCATGCCGCGCATCCGAAAATGATGACGCAGTCCACCAAGTTTCGCCGGTACGGTAATTTTTCTCCATATACTGTGCGATTTTTTGTAAATCCGGTGGCATCAGGGCATCAGCCTCTGCCGCCGGCAGGGGCATCCTGATTTTCCATAACTTCCCGCCTTCCAGCAGCGCAAACGCCTGTCCTTTCGGTAACTGAATAATATCTGCCGGTAACAGCAGCGGTTTAGCCACCATACTGACCCTGTCCTGGGTATTGGAGGTAAAATCACTCCCCTGCCTCGGATTGGAAATATCGGTGATCCCGGATACCAGGGTTTTGGTGTAAATATCCACTTCCGGTAACTGTTCCGTCAGTAATTTCGCGGTCATCAGTTCACGGACACGCAACATCACCAGCGTATTAAAGTTACCGGTGACCTGCGCCGATTTCGCCGCATTCCCCAGCCGGGCTTCAATATCAGACCAGGTCTGTGTGTAGGCCGTCACTTCAATCCCCGCGCCGCCGCTCTTGTTCAGTAACGGAATAAATTCATCCCCCATCAGTTCATTAAATTCATCGCAATGCAGGCTGATCGGTAATTTTCCGGCGTGCTCATCCTCCGGCAGTCCATCCTGAGTCCCGAATTTATAAATATGCCCGGCTACCGAGACCAAATCCGCAAACATGGAATTCCCCACCGCTGCCGCCACTTCCGCATCCGATAACGCATCCAGCCCGACATATACAATCCCTTTTTTCCGAATCACCTGCTGCCAGTCAAAAATCGGACGGGGATCCTGCATATTGGTGTAATCCGGCGACAACAGGGCGGCAGTTTTTCCGGTAGTCAGTTTTTCCAGTAACGGCAGCAGAGAAGCCACTATTTTATCAAAATAGGTCCGGTCATAACGGATCGCACTGCGCAGCCCGTCCAAAATCGGATCATAGATTTTTTTCCCTTTCTCACTACTTAACGCCAGCTCCGTTGCCCAGATAGCCACAGCTTTCGGATCACTTTGCAGATGACGGGGCACATCCTCGACCGTCAGCGCGTTCTGCGCATTCTCGATTTGGGCAAACAAATCAGGTAGTTGTGCTTTAATCACCTGCATCGAATATGTCTGATAGAGTTCCCCGATATTGGTGACATAACGTAAAATTTTGGCATAATCCGGACGCTCCCCCAGAGCAACCAGTGCCCGGGCAATGATATTAACAAACCGCCAGGCAAACTCCCGGAACGCCGCGCTGTTCCCTTCCCCGGATAACTGGCCGGCAACCCGCCCCGCGACTTCCGATACTCGGCCAAAACGCCCGATGGCGTTATAACGGGCACTGATATCAGGCCAGCCCAAGTGAAAAACATAAAACTCCTCACTGCGCCCCGCACGATGCGCTTCCGCCCACATCCGGCGCAATAAATCCGCATCCCCTTTCGGATCAAAAACAATCGTGATATTCCCCCGGCGGATATCCTGAGTGATCAGCACTTCCGCCAGACGGGTTTTGCCGACACGGGTGGTCCCCAGTACCAGCATATGACCAACCCGTTCACGCAAATCCATGGTCACATTCACCTCATCCGGCTCCACACCGTGTAACACCGGATTCCCCCCCACCGGCGTCAGCGGGCGGACCGGATTCAGCCAACTGTCTTTTTGCAAAAGCCGGCAAACCGCCGGAAAACGGGATTCAAAACGGAGTTCAAACTGCCGGGCCAGCCGGTAATGTGCCGGCGGCTGAACATACCGCTCCACTTCCGGACGCTGGGTTTCCAGCAGGCGTTGCGTGTGTTTTTGCTGCCACTGAAACCCTTTTCCCAGAAACAGACGCTGCCGGCTGACCGGCACCTGTGCCGACGTCACCTGATAGCGGGGCAGACGCCGGAGATTCCGGCGGTAACGTAATACCCGGAATCCCTGATGTGCCCGCAATGCGGAAAAACCGGCAAACGCACCGGCGGTGACATAACTCACGGACGGAGACAATGCCACTGCCCAGGGCGCTACCGCACACACAAACGCCGCCCCGCCGGACACCAGAGCACTGTTCAATTCCACGGCCGGTCGCAGCCAGGCCTCTATCACATAACGATCACTCATTCTCTCAAACTCTTTTTTGGTGTTACCCCGGAAAACAGTGTTTAAAAATTCACCGGTGTTTCCAGTGGAAACAGTGTTCAAAAATCATCCAGCGTTTCCACTGGAAACACTGTTTGAAAATTCACCGACACGTCCGGAAAACAATGTGCTCACTGCACTCAACCCCAGGGAGGATCTGACGGATTTTCTTTTTCCGGTACACGCGATTCTTTCCCGTGACAGTGACGATGACGGCGGGCAGGACGGTTTTTTTTCCCCAGGAGTCTCATCACAACAAAGAACACGCACCACATCAGCACGGCCAACCAGAATGCCGGGGAGTCAACCCCATCTGAAGGCCATATCGGCGGTAACATTACTTCACCTGCTGGGTCAACCCGGTTTCCGTGATCAGAACTGGGTAATGTGATAACTGAAGACGGTGAGCTAAATCGGTGCCAGAAGCTGGGGAGAGCAGTCCTCCCTGAGCCAGCGCCTGAAGCGCCTGTAACCCGGTTTCCGATTTCACATTCACCACCATCCCGGCCGCATTCATTGCATTCAGCTGGGCTGCGTGCTGTGTGAGCCATGCCCGGGATAACGGATCATCCCCCACCAGATACAGTGCCCCAATCCCCGGTAAATGCAGGACGCGGTCATCCACCTCCCCCGGCGTCATTTCCGGTGTCTCAACCGGCAACACCATTGACGGGGCCATCACGGACGGCAGAGGGCGGGACGCCGGCTTTGCTGTCCATTCATTCGGGGCATTATTTATCGCGTCATAAAAAGGTGCTGCCGGTTGCCCGTCATAATCCGCCACCACCGTTAATGCCGCCTGACTGCCGCCGGCTGCGCAAAACAGCAGCATCCCCAAGACGGGCAGGGGATAAAAGGCTCGCGTTGTCTTTTCTTCAGGATTATTTCGCATCGGTTTTGTTCTCCGGTTCTATCCACACAAACGATACAGCCCGATCTGTACTGACTGCCGGTAAATGAGCGGGAACGGGTTGTGTACCGCCCGTCAGTGTCGCCAGCTGACGCCGGACACTATTTTTATAGCGTACTGCGGGCTGACCGCCCGCCGGATGGTGATAACAGCCGGCGGCACGGATCCAACTACCCGGTGACGCCTCATAACAGCGGCGCAGGATGCGGGCGGCCACATGCAAATTGGTATAAGGATCAAAGGCCTCCCAGGCGGAACGGAAGTGATGCCCGTTCCAGCCCCAGTTCACCTGTGCAATCCCCACATCAATACGTCTGGGGGATGTCGTCTGTAAAAACGACTGTAAAGCCTGCCAGGCGGCCTGCCGTGTCGGATAACGGTATCCTTTACCAGCCACATTCAGCGTCCACGGCCAGGGATGGATTTCACCGGCCTGCGGGTGATGTGCCGGTAATGTCCAGGATGACTCCGTCAGTGCCAGGGAATACAGGGCTTCTGCTGGTACATTCTCCTGCCGGGCCACCTCACGGTAGCCCGGCGGCACCTCCCGAGCCGGTAACGGCACGGAAAACAGCAGCAGGACAAGAGTGAGCAGGGAATTTTTACGCATCACGCCTCCGGATTAAGGTGTGAGCGGACGCCACCGCCCATCCGGTAACTGTTGCATCACCACCGGTGTGGTGGTCAGTCCGTACTGAAGCGAGAGACCGCCATCATGATTTAACGTAATTTCCCGCTTTCTGACGCGCTCTGCCGGGATATTTTTTTGTCTGGCCCAAGCCCTCAGGCGGTTATCATCCCCCTTTGTCCCCAGCACATAAATATCAAACGGCTGTTTGCCGGCCAGCAGAGTAGCCAGACGGGCATCACACGCGCTACAATTTTCCGCCTGCACAAACAGTGCCTGCCGGCGCTGCGCTGTTCCCTGTTCCATCCTGCCGAATGTTCCCAGACTGACCGGTAATACCTGACCATAGAGCCGCTTCCAGGCAGCATCTACTTCCCGCTGAAACGCCAGCTCTTTTTCTGCCCTGGCAAATTCCTGCTGTACCCACTTTTCAGCCAGCCGACAGCGCTCCTCATCTGACCGGGCCTCAATGCCCAGTGTCGTCAGAGGATCCAGGCCGAGAGACTGAATACCGCGCCACCCTTTCATCAGCGCTTCAAAACGGGCATACTCCTCCGCACTCAGTCCCCATTCCTGCGCCTCATACTGCAATGACTGAGTCTGACTCTTAGCCGATTTCCCCGCCTCAATCTGCCAATCTGCCCCCCGGAAACAGACTGTGTGGCTGTCAGCGGCGCTGTCATCAGACACCCGCTCAGTAAAACCACAAATCTTATGTTTTTCATCACGGCATCTCTTTTATGGTAGGCGCAACGTCACCGTACGCCCCTGATAACGTCCGCCCACCGGCAGTAACTGTACCAGCCCCAGCTGATGGATAAAGGTCCGGAAGTACCGGCTGGGCATGACCGGTGTTGACCAGAATCGCGGTATCTATCAGCCACCGGTTCAGCAGGCCGGGAGGGTTTATCTGCACAGCCCCCCAACAGCAGTGAGGTCAGGGCAAGACATATCGGGAGAATTTTCATACGCATTTTCTGTCCTGTGTTAATAAAATAAAGTCACAGGCACACTGTGCGCAGAAAAGCAAGCGCTCTCAATAGGAAA
>OGEH01000744.1_pt1 | contig 18592 bp, 16 predicted proteins | sample 1570681 | NCBI WGS metagenome assembly OGEH01 (sample SAMEA2582126, study PRJEB24529) | metagenome | biome: Human gut stool | place: China | collected 2011 | reverse complement strand
TATGTTCTCCGGAAAAGTAGCGATGTAGTCCGTAGAGCCGTTACTCTTGTTCCCGCCGCCCCAAAGTCCGAAAGACATGGTAACCAAGCGTAATGTATCTATTTCGTAGCTGGCCTCCATGCTGCCCGACTGGAAAGAACCGTGTCCCTTGTTGCTGCCGTCATAGTCCAGATTGGAAGAATTCTCCGTAACAGCTTCCGGTGTCACATGCTGGCTACCACTGCTGTAGTTGCGGGGCTGGTCGTTGTAATTGTAATTGTAGCGGGCGCTGACGGTCAGCTTTCCGCTCTTTATGGTACCGAATGCCCCGCCGCCTGCACCGCGGTTGCTGACGTTGGCACTGAACGTAGCCGTATAGCCTTCGAGTCCGCTGCCCACGGTGACGATGTTCAGAATACCGCCCACACCCTCGGCGTCATACTTGGGGCCGGGATTGGTTATCACTTCAATATGCTTGATACTGTTTGCAGGCATACTTTTCAGCACTTCCGTCGGGTTGTTGCTCATCATGTTGTTGGGCTTTCCGTTGACATATACCTTAAAGCTGCTACTCCCGTTCACCTGAATATTGTCCTCGCCATCCACCGTTACCAACGGTACCTTGCGAAGCATTTCCAGCACGGAGTTCGACTGGGCGTCAGGGTCATCCTGCACATTGTACTCTATCTTGTCGATATCTGCCTTCACCAGAGGCTTCTGTGCCACTATTTCCACCTGCCCCAGCTCATTGGAGGCATCTACGATATACAGCGTGCCGAAGTCCACCAGCTTCTCCCCTGCCTTCACAGAAAAGTCCTTCACGATGGGAGTACGTCCCACGGAAGTGATGGTCATCACGAAGTTGCCCGTACCGGGTACTTTCTCCTGGAACTGGCCTTTCATGTCCGTTACCAGCATTTTCAGCGCCTTTGCAGGGGCCTCTTTCTTCACGATTTTAATGGTAGCATAAGGTTCACCCTCCTGGGTGAGTGAGTCGAGCAAAATTCCTTTAACCTGGAAAGAAGTGTTTGCCGTGTTTTGCGCTGCAAGCAGTCCCGAAATCATCAGCATCCATAGCAGCACAGTCCATTTTGTTCTCATTGCGTTTTTATATTTAGTGACTATTCATGTTTATTGTCTTGGTATTAGACGTTTCCCGTTCGAGTTTTGTCACAATGAATTCGGCAAAAATAGCCCCTTTTTCATGCATTTACGAGACTTTCGGAGTTAAAAAAGCAAAAAGAAAGCAATTTAGAGAAAATAGAAGAAAAGTAACAGACAGATATTTGCGGCAATAACAGAGCCGAATCCCCCCAATATCCACGGCCGCAAAGGGCTTTTTCCACCGGCAAAGAATAACGCGTAGCACATGTTTACCGCTATATTGCTGACAATAGCCTGCATGCTGCAAGCCGTAATCACCAGCACCGCCACACTGCCCGTTCCTTGAAGCAGGTTCAGGATGAAAGGAGTAATGTCACTGAACCCCGAAATGAAAGAGAGCAAGTTCAGTCCACCCGTGCCGGCATACACCAGCGTATAGTGGGTCAAGATAGTGAACACCACAAACAGCATGGCAAAAATCAGCGCTACCTTGAACTCCAACGGATTACTGCTGTCCTCGTCCTCCGTGGTCTGCGTGCCGTCGTCCACCCGTTTCCGCTTGGAATGCAGATACCATGCCACGGCTGCCGTTACCACCGACATTATCAGCAGGTAGGGATAAATGGCCAGTAGCGTCTCCCGGCTGAAAATACCTATCAATATCAAGAAACGGAGGAACATCATGCTGACCGCCAACAACATGGCTGCCACATATTCGGGAGCATCCTGCACAGAAGCCTTACGGCTCTTTCGCGCCAGTACGGAAATGGTAGCCGTGCTGCTGTACAAGCCTCCCACGATGCCCGAAACCAGAATGCCCGACTCATGGAAAACGTAACGCTTCAACAGATAAGAAAGGTAGGAAATGCCCGATACAACCACCGTGGCCAGCCAAATACTGTATGGCGTCAGGTTGATGCCGGGAATAAGATTCTCATTGGGCAGCATCGGCAGGATAATGCCGCTGATGGCAAGGAACTTGGCAAGCGTAATCATCTCGTCGTTCTTCATGCGCTGGGCCAGTTCCGTGAAGGTGTGTTTCAGCTCGGTGAAGAGCAGGACGGTCACTATGACCATGACGTAGAACCACGACGGCTGCGTGGCCACAATGGGAGCAATACAGTAGGTGATGAGTGCAATAATGATGGTGGTTACTCCGAACACATGGTACTGTGACTGCTTCACATAATAGTTCAGTCCGAGCAGCAGTCCCAGAATGGCTCCTCCTCCCATGAACAGACGATAGCCCGTAGGGTCGAGGATATAGAGCAGATAGCCCAGAATGCCTATAAAGGTGAAGGTGCGGTCGGTACCGAAAAGCGTAGTTTCCCCTTCGCGCTTCAAGCTGATTTTACGCTGTGAAAGCCCGATGAGTAAAGAGAATACAGTGACCAAAAGGAAGGTGACCAGTTCTCTTGGCAGGTAGTCGTAAAGTTTCTCCATGACGATTAAACAAGTACGGCACACAATTGGTTTGCTACCACGTGGTGAAAGGGTGTTTCATCAGTTGCGAGTTATAGTAGCGGACATCTCCCGTCACCTCCCGTCCGATGAATGCAGGTTTCACGAAAGGCTCGTCTTCCGAGGAGAGTTCCACCTCGGCCACAGTCAGTCCCTCATTCTCGCCATAGAATTCATCCACCTCAAAGACGTGCTGTCCGCTGCGCACCAGGTAACGGGTCTTGTCGATGATACCCGGTTCGCACAGCTTCAGCAATTCCCGCGCTTCGCACAGCGGAATTTCCTTTTCCCACTCGTAGCGGCTGGTTCCCGATTCATTGGATGCACCCTTGATGGTGAGAAATCCCCGTTCATCGCGGATGCGCACCCGTACTGTCCGTCCACGTACACTGCTGATGTATCCTTGTACGATACGGCTGTGTGCATACGCTTGTGGCTTGTATTCTCCCGTCACGAGGAATTTCCGTTCTATCTCCTGCGGCATGTCGTTTCCAGTGATTTTATCAGCCCCAGTAAGAGTAAGCCACAAACATGGCGATGACCAATACAATGGCTATTACTCCCATCGTCATCATCACTTTCTTGGCTTGTTGCTCTTCCTTCTGGCTGTGCATTGCTTTCTTTTTACTTTTTCCCATGGTGTGTTTTATAGTTTAAAGTTCAACGATAAACAAAGTAAAAGGAAATTCGGGAAGTTTGCAAGCATTTATAAAAGAAAAAAGAAAGGAATGTGTCAAAACAAAAAAACGCTTGTTATTTGTTTCTTTATCAGACACGGGATTACACAGAGTTCACCCAAAAAGAATAAAGCAAATCTGCGAAATCCGTGCAATCCCGTGCCTATAGAAAGGAAAACAGAAAGGACTAAATGTTATCTCCGCCTGCAAATTCCATCAGGTAGGCCTTGACGAAACCGTCTATCTTACCGTCCATTACCCCGTTTACATCCGAAGTCTGGAAATTGGTACGGTGGTCTTTCACGCGGCGGTCGTCGAACACGTAACTGCGGATTTGCGACCCCCACTCAATCTTCTTCTTGCCGGCTTCCACCTTTGCCTGTTCCGCCATACGATGCTGAAGTTCCTTGTCGTACAGAATGGAACGCAACTGACGCATTGCATTCTCCCGGTTCTTGGGCTGGTCGCGCGTTTCGGTATTCTCAATCAGGATTTCCTCTTCCTCGCCAGTGTAAGGGTCTTTGAACTGATAGCGCAAACGCACGCCGGACTCCACCTTATTTACGTTCTGTCCGCCTGCACCGCTGGAACGGAAAGTATCCCACGAGATGCGCGCCTGTTCGATGTTCACCTCAATCGTATCGTCCACCAGCGGAGTGACAAAAACGGATGCGAAAGAAGTCATACGCTTGCCCTGAGCATTATAGGGAGATACGCGCACCAAACGGTGGACACCGTTCTCACCTTTCAGATAGCCGTAGGCATAATCGCCCGATATTTCAATGGTACAGGTTTTGATTCCGGCCTCGTCGCCTTCCTGCAAGTTGGAAATAGTTGCCTTATATCCGTGTGTTTCGGCATATCGCAGATACATACGCATCAGCATGCTCGCCCAGTCCTGGCTCTCCGTGCCGCCGGCTCCCGAATTTATTTTCAGTACACAATCCATCTGGTCGGCTTCCTCACGAAGCATATTCTTGAGCTCAAGGGCCTCTACGGCAGCGGATGCCTTTGCATAGGCCTCATCCACTTCCTCTTCCGTTACCAGTTCATCCTTGTAGAAATCGAATGCAAGCTGCAACTCATCCGCCATAACCTTGACTTCATTGTAGCCGGAAATCCATTGCTGCAAGCCTTTCACTTTCTTCATCTGAGCTTCGGCGGCTTTCTGGTCATCCCAGAACCCCGGAGCCTGCGTGCGCAATTGCTCCTCTTCCACTTGTATTTTTTTTCCTTCGATGTCCAGATAGCGGTTCAACGCTTCGGTACGTTCCTTGATATCTTTCAGTTGTTCAATGGTAATCATATACTTTCTTCAAATTCTATCTTTTCAAACCGCAAAGATAGTGCAAAAGTCTGAAAAAATCGCATAAATCCGCTGCAATCAACGGAATAAGAAAGAGGGCGGGCTATTCCGCCACTACGTCCCAACCCGAAAGTACATCACCGTAGAAGTAGAAAGTAACCTTAAAGACCGTCCTGCTGTTCTCATCCGCCACCCGATAGCAACGGGTGGCATCGTAAGATTCCGTTTGCCTATACTCACCCAAAGCCAACGGGGGTAACTCCTCTTTACCGGATGCTTCGGCCACAATCCGTCGCATACGCTTTTCCACCAATGCCATGATGCCTTTATGAGTAAAAGGATTGGTATCCGCCACGTGAGGATGCACCGCTTCAATGATACCGCCATTAGCCGCGCGCACCGCCCGTACGCTGTCCGTATAAGTTTTGAACCGGTTCTTTACCTCGGACGAGCGCAAGCCTGCCACCGTAAATACGGCAATGCCCTGAGCACCGCTATTCAGCGCGGCATCCATACATTCGAACATTTCCGGACCATCGGTAGCGGTCATGCCGCAATACAATACGGTTTTATCATTCTTGTCGCGCACATTCTCAACGGTACAATCGGAAATAAAACTGACATCTTCCGTATAGAAAGTATGGTAAACCATCGGAAAAACGATATCCAGGTTCCATTTACCCCAGTCCTGCCGCACCATGCGTGAAGCCATTTTCGGCGTAGGAAACGGAGATGCCGCCATTGTCTTGCCATACGAATGCACCACTCCGGCAATCATATTCGCAACTTCCGTTATCTGGTCGCAACGGAACTGCCGCCACTTTATGTCTGCCGAAGGGTCCTGCTGCTCACGCGGATCATAGCCATACCTGCTCTTGAACTTTTCGAGCATGGCGGGATGATAACCGTAATCCCATGCGGCATATTCCCGGTCTTGCACAATACCGTAATGCGGCCATAACGTGGTAGGAAGCACTACATCCACCAAACGGTTGTAGTCGATGGCAATTCCGTTCAATCCCTCGACTTCGCAATACGACTTAATTTTCTCCCTGATGAATTCGCGCATCTCAGGCAGTGCGGGACAGAGGAATTTATAATAATCCACATATGCCGTAGTATCTGCGAGGCTCTTTCCGTTGCGGTTTACGCTGAACCAGTCGGGATGTTCTGCCAAAATCTTATCGCGGTCGTGCTCCAGATTCATGGTCCACAACCATGCGTATACTTCAATGCCGTGTTTACGGGCTATGGGAATGACAATGCGATAGTCGTCGGGGGTGGGTGCATTCAGCATTATTCCATCCATGCCGATGTCATTCATCACCTGGCATACCGAATCGAAATTCATGCCGGGACGATAATCCAGCCATGTCCAGAACATGGGATACTGCTTAACAGTTACATTATTTTCCTGCCGGCATGAAAAAACGCTCCATATTGAAAACGACAATATCAGCGCCGATAAAAGCTTTCTCATAGCATACTAAGTTTTAAGATTAAAAATATCTTTCCATAGAATATAAACAGACCACACCGGCGCAACCCTAAGAAGAAATACACATTTTTTATCCCGACTTCCAACTTTTTCCCCTTTTCTCCCTCCCCGCTCACAAAGACTTCTGAACAGGGGAACAATGAGTCCCTGAGTGAAAGGCATTCAGTCAGGAAGTCAAAGGCATTCAGTCCCTGACTTGATAGAGTTCATTCAACGGAGCGGAAAAGAAGAAAGAATCATACCGTTCCATTTGTAAACATATAAGCCTAAACCGTTGACGGCATATCCGACAATAAAAAAGGAGGCATACCGCCTCCTTTTTTCCTATTTTAAGCAAACTGTAAAATCATCCGGACTTTTATTCTTCGTACATCTTATCAATCAGCTCCTTATAATTCTTTGCCACCACAGAACGTTTCAGCTTCAATGTATTTGTCAGCTCGCCCCGTTCCATGCTGAACGGTTCGGACAATAAAGTGAAACGTTTCACCTGCTCATAATGCGCAAACTGCTGTTGCAACGTATCAATGCGGGCACGGAACAAAGCCTGCACTTTAGGATGCTGCAACAAGTCGGCCATATCCTTGTACTCAAGGCCTTTCTCCTTAGCGTAGTTCTTCACCAAGCCATAAACCGGAACAATCAGGGCAGACACAAACTTACGCTGGTCGGCAATGACAGCAATCTGGTCAATGTAACGGTCTATCGACAGTTTGGTTTCCAGAGCCTGCGGAGAGATATACTTTCCGTTCGAGGTCTTGAACAAATCCTTGATACGTTCGGTCAGGTACAAATGATTTCCTTTCAGATAGCCGGCATCACCAGTATGGAACCAGCCGTCTTTGTCGATAGCCGCAGCGGTGGCTTCCGGTTTCTTATAATAGCCGGTAGTAATAGTCTTACCGCGAAGCAGGATTTCATTGTTTTCTCCAATCTTCACTTCAAGGTCGGGCATGACAGTACCTACCGAACCTATCTCATACCCCTTGTCGAGGAAGCAGGACACGGTAGCCGTAGATTCCGTCAATCCATAACCCACCACCATATTGATGCCCACCGAGTGCACGAATTCGCAGATTTCATCGGATACGGCAGCACCGGCAGTCGGGAAGAAATTACCGTTCTCAATACCGATTGTCTTTTTCAGCAGGGCATAGATAGTCTTTTCATAGAATTTATACTTCAGATGAAGCATCAGGGGCGGCGTTTTGCCTGCACGCAGGTAATCAATGTTGTGCATCTTCCCTACTTTAAGAGCATCCAGCATCATTGCCTTCCGTAGGCCGCTCTCCTGGGCAATCTTCTCCTGCACACCGGCATATACCTTCTCCCAAAAGCGGGGAACGCTGCACATCAATGTAGGACGTATCTCCTTGATAGTGGTCTGAATATCTGCCGGACGAAGATTGACGCAAACCTGCACACCTCTGTGAAGACAGAAATAAGTCCATGCTTTTTCAAACACATGCGTCAACGGAAGGAAGTTCATGGACACATCCTTATCCGTCATGGCAGTCAGGCGGATATCATGGATGCGGATAGCCTCTCTGTAGTTGAAGTGGTGCAGCATCACTCCTTTCGGCTCACCGGTGGTGCCGGATGTATAAAGAATATTGGCAAGGTCGCTGTCCGATGCACGGGCGGTACGCTCTTCCACAACGGCATTGTGGGGTAGCCCCTCGCCCAATGCCAGAAACTCGTCGTAGTAGATAGAGGTCTTGTCGCGGGGATCGCGCACGACGCTGCGGTCGAAAATAATCAGTTTCTCCAGAGAGTGGCAAAAGCCGAATGCGCTGAAAGCGGCATCATACTGGAATTGCTCGCCCACAAAGAGGAAACGTATCTGAGCATCGTTGATAATATACTGGGCCTGAGCCGAAGAGCTGGTAGCATACAGCGGTATGGTAACTAGACGGTTGGCAAAGGCAGCAAAATCGGTAAATAAACATTCCGGCTTGTTTTGTGAGAAGATACCGATGTTCCTCTGTTCCTCTGCACCTAAAGCCACCAACGCATTGGCTGCCTGACGTACTGTCCGAGAGAATTTATTCCAAGTGATAGGTATCCATTGTGATGTTTCATAGTCCCTGTATTTAAGGGCTACTTTGTCTCCATACTTCTCTGCCTGGCGATGCACCAGGACAGATAAATGATGATAAGTCATAACTTTTGATATTGGTAAATACGGTACAAAGGTAGTGGTTTCATTTGAAACTAATTTGATATTAGCGGGTAATTATTCAAACTTTACCTTTAAAGTATCCGACCATCCGTTAGCAAATTATCCACAAAAGATACTTTCTTTACCATTAAAACAATAGAAATATATTAAATATCTATATATTTGTGGTGATATACAAACTAAATCAAATTCAATGAACATGAAAAAAGTATTGCTTTTAATGGCTATGCTGACCATAGGTTTAGCAAGCATCAATGCTCAAGACAACCTCAGATGGGGAGCAACAGTCGGCATGAACTCCAGTAACTTCTCCATTACCGGTTTCGACAGTAAAATAGGCTTTCATGCTGGGGTAAAGGCTGAAGTAGGATTGCCTCAAATTTCAGAAGAAGTCTACCTCGATATGGGTGCATTACTTACGCTGAAAGGAGCCAAAATAGACGGAGGCTCTGCTGCTTCTATCAAGTTCAATCCCTACTACCTGGAAATTCCTGTACACATTGGCTATAAATATGCAGTGAATGAGAACTTTGCCATATTCGGCAATGCCGGTCCTTATTTAGCCATCGGTCTTTTTGGCAAAGCCAAGGCAGAAGGAGATATTCTTGACGAATATGAGTTTGATGATAACTCCACCAATGTATTCGGGGATGATGCCATGAAGCGTTTTGATTTCGGTCTCGGATTAAAAGCCGGAGTCGAATTCAGTCAGAAATATCAGATTTCCATCGGTTATGACTGGGGACTGGTAGAGAACATTAAAGATTCAGGCAACAAAAACCGCAACTTGATGATATCACTCAGTTGCTTCTTCTAAACAATATTGAAAAAACAGAAAGGACGTCGGTTTGGCGTCCTTTTCATTTTTTATCCGTAAGTTTGCGGCCAGATTATTTATTTACCGAATATGATTTACGATATACCGACTTTAACTTCCGAAGCAATCGGATTGCTCAAATCACTGATAGCCATTCCTTCCTTGAGCCGCGACGAGGAGAAGGCGGCAGATTATCTGCAGAACTATATCGAAATGCAAGGCATGGCAACAGGACGTAAAGGCAACAATGTATGGTGCCTCAGCCCGATGTTCGACTTAAAGAAACCGACCTTGCTGCTGAATTCCCATATCGACACCGTAAAACCCGTCAACGGGTGGCGGAAAGATCCTTTCAAACCAACGCTGGAAAGTAATGGAAAGCTCTACGGGCTGGGCAGCAACGATGCCGGAGCCAGTGTAGTCAGCCTGCTGCAAGTATTCCTGACATTGTGCCGCACCACTCAGGCCTACAATCTGATATATCTTGCCTCGTGTGAGGAGGAAGTATCAGGCAAGGGGGGAATAGAATGCGTATTGCCGGAACTCCCTCCCATACAGTTTGCCATTGTAGGCGAGCCGACAGAGATGCAACCTGCCATTGCAGAAAAAGGATTGATGGTGCTGGACGTAACTGCTACCGGAAAATCGGGACATGCAGCCCGAAACGAGGGAGATAATGCTATATATAAGGTATTGGATGATATTGCCTGGTTTCGTGATTACCGTTTCCCAAAAGAATCTTCCCTGCTGGGTCCCGTGAAGATGAGCGTAACCATGGTAAACGCCGGTACACAGCATAACGTCATTCCCGACCGTTGTACTTTTGTCGTAGACATTCGCAGCAACGAGTGTTATAGCAATCAGGAGCTATTCGATGAAATACAGAAACACATCACGTGTGAAGCCAAAGCCCGCTCCTTCCGGCTAAGCTCTTCACACGTAGCTCCGGAGCATCCGGTAGTGCAAAAGGCTATTGCCATGAAACGTACTCCTTTCGGCTCACCGACCTTGTCCGACCAGGCACTGATGCCATTCTCTTCTCTGAAGATGGGACCGGGGAAAAGTGCCCGTTCACACACTGCCGATGAATTTATCTTTGTCAAGGAGATAGAGGAGGCGATAGGGATGTATCTGGAGCTGCTGGAAGAAGTAAAAATTTAAATTATCATTATCTGTTCAGCCACGGCTCCGGATTCAGTTTTTCCTTCTCTTTCCTCAATTGGAAGTGTAGCACCGTACGACCATTGTCGGCCCCATCCGAGAAGATTTGTCCGAGAGTCTGTTTGGTGGTAACATCATCGCCCTGCTTCACCGAGGCCGATGACAAGTTGCAATAGACTGATATATAATTCCCGTGACGGACAAGGATATTGAACAGTCCGTTCAGTTTAAAGACAGCCGCCACTTTACCATTGAAGATGGCACGGGCTTGGGCACCCGGTTTCCCTTGTATATCGATGCCCTTATTGTCCAGCTTGACATTGCGCAAACCTTCCACAGAATACTGGCCGTAATGGCTGGTAATGATATACGCGCCGGTGATGGGCATCGGCAACTTACCGCGATTATTAGCAAAGTTCCCTGATAATTCACGGTCTGCCTTACTCATGGAGTAAGTTTCCAAAGGCTGTGCCTTCGGCTTTGCGGGCGTAGAGGCAGTTGCCGTTTTTTCGTTTTTTTCACCAGCCTTTTTACGTGCGGCTGCCTCACGGCGCGCTTCTTCTGCCGCACGCTTACGCGCTTTCTCTATTTCTTCCGCTATCAGACGGTCAATGCGTGCATTGAGCTGATTGGCTTCACGGCGTTTCTTATTCAGTTCGTTCTGTAAGCCCCGCTGTTTCTTTTTCAGATTGGCTACCAACAACTTTTGTTCCTTCTCCTGCACTTCCAGCTTGACTTTCTCCTCTTCACGTTCTTTCAACAATCCTTCCTTGGCAACCTTCACTTGCTGAAGCTCAGTCTTCTTACGGTTCACCTGCTCCTGCTTTTTCAACACTTCCTCGCCTTGCAGGCGCTGATAAGTAGCATATTCACGTACATAGCGCATGCGTCGATAGGTCTGTGCCAGGCTCTTGGCAGAGAAAATGAACATCAGCTTCTCTTCAATGGAGCGGTTCTTATACAAATATTGAACGGACGATTCGTATTTCTTCTTCTTGTCCCTTAGGTCACGTTGCAGGCGGGTCAACTGACGTTCTAATGAAGACAACTCGCGCTCTATGGATTCCACATCATTATTGATAGTCAGAATATAGCGTTTGCGCTCTTCTATCTGTCCGGTCAGTGCAGCAAGACCGTTCAACTGGCTTCCCACATCCTTCTTGGTGGTTATCAACAGCGTTTCCGACTCTGCTATCTGTTTCTGCAAGGCACCACGCTTGCTTTCCAGTTCCTTAATCAGCTTGTTGGACTGGGCTAGGAGCGGAGAAACCGGCAAAAGGAGGAGAAAGAAGAGAAGGAGAAGCTTCATAAGTTATGAGTTATAAGTTATGAGGGATTATCTGACAATTATCAACTAATCAAAGGTCCATCAGCATTTCCAGCAGTTCTTCCAGCTCCACCTCTTTATATTTCTGTGAGAGCTGGGTAGGAGTCAGTGCAAAAGGCTTATCCGAGAAGTTGGAAAGTTCAATCTTTCCCTTTTCCAGAGAGGGTATCCCGAGTTCCTTGCCGGTAAGCACCTTCTTGCCATTGGGTTTGGAAGCAGCATAAAGCAGTTTCTCCAAATGGGCAAAATCCGCCTTCTTGGGCAGCACATCCTTCAGTTCCTTACGTGTTGCACGGACATAACGTTTTCCCATACGGTCTACCAACAGAATCTCATCCGGGGTGACTTCCATACGTGCCACCTCCGTACGAAGTATCGGCATCAGAAAGGAAATCTGCATGCATTCTTCCTTCTTCAACTTCATCGTACCGTTCACAGTAAGGGTGGCATCTTTATGGGGTACCGTCAGCTGCACTTTGGAGGAAAGGCAGGCAGATTCTCCGGACAGAGAACTTGAGTGACGCGAAGTCTTGCAACCGGCAAGCCCCACAGCCAGCAACAACAGCAAGGACAACAGGCGGCATATCCTTGCCATATCATTCAGCAGGTTTAGTTTCATCTGATATATATTTCTTTTTTTGTATTTTCTGTTTCAACGTATCAGAGCGATTGCCCTTATCCCAGGCTTGTTTCCAGTATTTCAAGGCACCTTCCGCATCGCCAGTCATGTAATAGATATCTCCGCAATGTTCCAAGACCACGTCACTGCTATCTTTATCATTCTTTATCGCCTCATCTATGTAGAGACGCGCCTCGGCATAATTACCTTTAACAAACAATATCCATGCATATGTATCGAGATAGGTGGAATTGTTCGGCTCGGCTTTCACTGTCTTGTAGCTCATCTCTTCCGCCTTGTCCAAGTCGCGGCGCTCCACGGAAAGATAATATGCGTAGTTATTCAAGGCACCGATGTTTGAAGGATTGTACACCAAAGCGGAATCATAAGCCGCATAAGCTTCCGCATGCAGATTCTTGGTGTGATAAGCATCACCGATAATGGCATAAAAATCTGATACGACCTCCTTCTTGCTGTCGTCCTTGACGTGCGACAAAGCCTTTTGACAGATGGCAAGGGCATCATCCGTCCGTTCCGCCTGGTTGTAGGCAATGGCCAGATAGAAATAGAACTCCAACATATCGGGATTGGACTCCACACCGGCTTCGCACAAATTCATTATTTCCTTGTAATCCTCCTGGCGCACAGCTTCCCCCAGCAATGTCATACGAGCCGCTGTGTTGGTAGGGTCTATCGCCAGAACCTGGCGCAGAACCGGCCCTGCCTCCTTGTTCATTCCTTTGGAAAGAAGATATTGGGCATACAGCAAAGGTAATTGCGCCTCATCGGGCTCCTGCTCCATGATGCGGTTGAAGAGCGTAATGACACGTGTACTGTCCTTGCCTGCCTGCTCGTTCTGCACGATGAACTGCCGCATCACATTCAGTTTGGTGTCCGAAGCCACTTTCTTGTTCAGCAACAGCGTGTCCAATTGCTGTTCATACAGCTCCTTCTGTCCGGTCTCTTCGTAGTAAGAAGCCAATGAGTACATGGCCATTGCATTGTCCGGCTCTTCGGCCAGCACCTTCTTGTAAATCTCATAAGCTTCCTGCTTTTTCCCGTTCTGCATATAGACATCCCCCAGCACAACCTGATAGCGCATATCGTTGGGATACTCTTCTACCAGACTTTCTATTTCATGAAAGGCGCTCTTGTCGTCCTTCTTTTGCAGATAGATGCGGAACTTCTCCATACTGAGCTGTTCATTCTTGCCCATCCGTTCCTCGAGCTTGTTCAGTATACCGATAACTTTGTCATACTCTTCCTGGCGGTTGTAAATCTCCAGCAAGTTGTATAGCGGGTCCAGCTTATCCGAGAAACGTACCGCCATATTTTCCAACAAGGCAGCGGCTCTCTCCGTTTCGTTTTGCTGCATATACAGATTGGCAAGTCCCTGGGCATACCAGTAATTATGGGGAGCATTCTCCACCGCCTTTTCCAAGGCGGCTTGTCCCAACGGCACCTGCTTGAGGTACATATAATACTGGGCCATCTCATACAAAGCCGATGATGCGTTCGGGTTTATCGTCAGGCAATGTTGCAGGACATCGAAAGCCGCATCATAGTCTTTTTGGACTTTCAGACGGGCGGCTTCAAGAAAGAAGTAGTCGTAACGGCGCTGCTGTTCGGGGGTAAGCTCCTTTACGAGCGAAACGTCGGCTTTCTTCGACTTCTTCCGTTTCTTCAATTCCTTCCGTGCCTTTTCAGACCGACCGTACCCGCTCATTTTCTCCTTTGAAGCTTGAACGTTGGCAGCCTGCACTCCGTACGTAGTAAAGCAGAAGGTACCTATCAACAACGCAAGTATTATTTTTACTCTGATTCTCATCTATTTAATTATAAATTCTTAACCCGTAAAACGGAACAATATCCATTCATTTTTTACCCGTATGCCCGAAACCTCCGGCACCGCGCTCCGTCTCATCCAGCACTTCCACTTCCTGCCAAAGAGCTTGTTCGTGACGCGCTATCACCATTTGTGCAATCCTCTCCCCATCTTCGATGACGAAGGTTTCTGCAGAAAGGTTGACGAGAATAATACAAACCTCACCACGGTAATCGGCATCAATCGTTCCAGGGGAGTTCAGCACGGTAATCCCCTTCTTAATGGCCAATCCACTACGCGGACGCACTTGCGCCTCAAATCCTTCCGGAAGAGCGATATAAAGGCCCGTAGGCACCAGACACCGCTGCATCGGAGCCAGCGAAATAGGTTCGTTAAGGTTTGCACGGATATCCATTCCTGCAGACAGCTCAGTGGCATAAGCCGGAAGCGGATGCTTTGATTTATTGATGATTTGTACGTTCAACATGATGTTATTTACGATTTGACGATTTACTATTTACGATTGGGGCTACTTCTATTCTTACAATTCGAGTAATTCAAGTTTCGCAATTCATCTTCCTTTTACTATAAACTTGGGCGAAAATACGGCTTTTTATACAAAATAGTGATACATTTGCAGTTAAATAATAGTAACTTCAATCGTAAATAGTAAATCGTCAAATCTCAAATAACATCATGATGAATTGGAATACGCTCATATCTGCCAAACGCTTCGGACTGGAAGAGTTTCACCAGGAACGCCATGAAAACCGCTCGGAATTCCAACGTGACTATGACCGCCTTGTCTTCTCTGCTCCCTTCCGCCGTCTGCAGAACAAAACCCAGGTATTCCCTCTTCCCGGTAGTGTATTCGTCCACAACCGATTGACACACAGCTTGGAAGTATCATGTGTAGGCCGCTCACTAGGCAACGATGTATCGAAAGCTCTCATTGCCCGCCGTCCGGAACTGCAAGACAGCTACCTCACCGAAATAGGCTCCATCGTTTCCGCCGCCTGCCTGGCACACGACTTGGGAAATCCTCCTTTCGGACATTCGGGAGAACGAGCTATTTCCACCTTTTTTTCTGAAGGAAAAGGAATGTCCCTGAAGGGCCAACTGACACCTTCCCAATGGGAGGACCTTACCCACTTTGAAGGGAATGCAAATGCGTTCCGCCTGCTTACCCACCAGTTTGAGGGAAGGCGACAGGGAGGATTTGTACTCACCTACTCCACCTTGGCAAGCATCGTGAAATATCCCTTTTCATCGAGTCTTGCAGGCAAAAAGTCAAAATTCGGTTTCTTCATCACAGAGGAAGAAAGTTTTCGCCGCATAGCAGAAGAGTTGGGTATGGAGAAGCAGAACGATGCCCCGTTGAAATATGCCCGCCACCCGCTGGTCTATCTGGTGGAAGCCGCCGATGACATCTGCTACCAGATGATGGATATTGAGGATGCTCACAAACTGAAAATTCTGACTACACAAGAAACCAAAGAGTTGCTTCTTTCTTATTTCTCGAAAGAGCGCCAAGCACACCGGCTCAAAACGATGGAGATAGTAAGTGACACCAATGAACAAATAGCCTATCTGCGTTCCAGCGTTATCGGACTGCTTATCGGCGAATGCGTGCAAGCCTTTGTAGACAATGAAGAAAAGATTCTGAAAGGAGAATTTGAAGGAAGCCTCATCAACCATATATCCGAGGTACCAGCCAATGCCTACAAGCACTGTGCAGACATCTCCCGGAAGAGGATTTACCGTTCACGCGATGTACTGGACATTGAACTTGCCGGTTTCCGCATCATCAGTACCCTGCTCGAACTGATGATTGACGCCGTGCGTTCTCCGGAAAAGGCATATTCGCAACTGCTCATCAATCGCGTATCGGGCCAGTACAACATAAAAGCGCCTGCACTCTACGAAAGAATACAGGCGGTATTGGATTACATCTCCGGAATGACGGATGTATTTGCACTCGATTTATATAGGAAAATAAACGGGAATAGCTTGCCAGCGGTATAACAGACGACAAACATTCCTCCGGATAGTCCTATGATACAACCTTATTTGCTCCCGACGTAAGCTTGCACGCCTCCGGTTCGCTCGCTATGAACGACTCGATGTGGCGAATGCGCTTTTCTGCCAAAATCTCGTCCACGGCAATTAGGATACCCGTTTCCTCCACATCTCCGAAACCGTAATTGATGGCTGTACCGAACATACGCATGGTAGGGCTGAGACTCATATAGGCATTCACCAGCGGGGGAATATTATACCCCGCCTTACGGATTTCACAATTCAAAATCTTATAGTCTTCCTTAAAAGAGTCTTTACAGAAGAGAGCCGCCAATTCATTCTCGTCCGATTCCAGAAGCAACGGCTTCATCGGAGTAATCAGGTTGTCCTTATCCGCAAAGTGTTTCCGAAGAAAATAAAGAATCTTATCACGACTCTGACGATGATAGCTGGGATACATAGTCACCTTTCCGAAGAAATACTTCACATTGGGCATGACTACGGTCAGTGCGCCCAAACCATCCCACAGATTATCCAACGCAAACAGACCTTTACTGTCTGCACGCGTAGACTGATACTCCAACGTAACGAACGAACGTCCTAACTCGATGGTCGTAGGAAGATAGTCCTTCAAAAACTTATCCGAAAAGTTAAACATATGGGCAGTTGCCAGAATAGGGGCACCATGTTCATCAAAACGCACATCCGTACCTAAGATATAACGGTATCCACCCAAAATTTCTTCTGCTTCCGGATTCCAGACAATCAACTGCTTGTACGGGTTGTCCATGATGTCATATTCATCAATATCCATAGACTTGCCCGTTCCTCCTCCCGCAGCACGGAATGCAATCTCGCGCAAACGGCCGATCTCCTTCATTGTATTCGGAGAGTCTTGGGCAGTAATGATATATATCTGATTATGACTTCTATTGGTCATGCGCAGACGCTTTTCCTCAGTCAACTCCGCTTTCAACAGCTCCTTGCTTATCGGTGCAATAACATCTTCCATATTTTTCTGTTAGTAGTTCTTCTTTAATATAAATACGGTCTCTCTACAATTTATATACAATATCCTTCACATATTGCGCCCATCCGGCCGGGCTTTTCGATTTGTCGAAAGTTTGCCAGGGGATAGGCTTCCCTATGGTGATGGTAAATGTTTTATGGCGATTCTTCAGCATTTCATCTGCCAGGTAAAGCATGGCGATATTGAACTTGATGCCCAACATCTTACAAAAATTGGCAAGATTATAAAAGAAGTTGGAGTTCCGCCCCTCGAAGTGGATGGGAACTACATCACGGTGGGCTTCGACACTCTTCACGATAAAGGTCTTTTTCCAATCCAAGTCACGGATGACCCCATTCTGCCTACGCGAACAAAGCCCTGCGGGAAACATGATGAGCTGATTGTCCGAAGCAAATCCCGCCTCCACCATTCTGGGGAAGTCTTTGGCCTGCTTTCCCGTCTTGTTGATGGGGATGCAAAGCGGCGCCAGTCCGTGCAGGTTCATCAGCAGGTCGTTGACCATATATTTCACCTTGCCACCATAAAAGGATCCCAGGACATAACCCAGTGCCACTCCATCCTGCCCACCCAGGGGATGGTTGGACACAAAAGTATAAAGCCCTTCTTTAGGCAGATTTTCCTCCCCCTTTACCACAATATTGGCATCAAGGAACTCCAGACAAGCTTTCAGGAAATCTACACCGACTTTATCTTTCGACTCCCGCAAAAAGACATTCAATTCCTCTTGATGAACGATGTGCTTCAAATAAGAAACCACGAACTTGGGGATATACTTAGACTGCTTCGGAGCCTTTTCCCGAAGTATCTTGTCTATGTCAATCAAAAATAAAGAGTCGTCAGCCATTCTTCTTTTGATGAAATGAATGCGCAAAATTAACTCATCTTTTTAATTAATCGCAAAAAAATGACAGAAAACTGCACCCGAAATCTATCAAATAGCACCTAAAAACTGTCAATTGATAGTTTTTCCCCTAAAGTATGTTTGAAATCCGTCTGCCTGAAAGAGAAAACTTCCGTAAACTTGCAATATCAAGATTAACGAAAAAAAACATAGCACATATGAACAATATAACATTTAAAAAAGACCTGCTCGGAGTTCAAGACGATTTATTGCGTTTTGCATACAAACTTACTTCCGACCGTGAAGAAGCCAACGACCTCTTGCAGGAAACATCCCTGAAAGCTCTGGATAACGAAGAGAAGTATACGCCCGATACTAATTTCAAAGGATGGATATACACCATCATGCGCAATATCTTCATCAACAATTACCGCAAAGTGGTGCGTGACCAGACTTTCGTGGATACCACGGACAATCTCTATCACCTGAACCTGCCGCGCGACGCCGCTTTTGAAAGCACAGAAAGCGCATATGACCTGAAAGAGATGCACCGCATTGTCAACGCCCTTCCACGGGAGTACAAGATTCCCTTCTCCATGCATGTCTCCGGCTTCAAATACCGCGAAATTGCAGAGAAGCTAGGGTTGCCCTTAGGCACGGTAAAGAGCGGCATTTACTTCACCCGCCAAAAACTACAACAAGACTTGAAGGATTTTGGCGGGTGAAGAAATGCGGTTCTTTACCAT
>OGEH01000742.1_pt1 | contig 18688 bp, 17 predicted proteins | sample 1570681 | NCBI WGS metagenome assembly OGEH01 (sample SAMEA2582126, study PRJEB24529) | metagenome | biome: Human gut stool | place: China | collected 2011 | reverse complement strand
ACAGGGACATCTGACCCTGCACAAGCTTTATCTGGATCCTTTCCTGGACATGTTCGATGATGAAATCATCAGCTATGGAATAGCCAAACGTCCTTCGGCTGAAAGCATACTGGAAGCTCAAGCTGAAGCAATCGAAATTACTGCTGATTGTCCGTATCGAAGAACGTTTCACTCCGATCAGGGCTGGGCATACCAAATGAAGGCCTATACCAGGAAACTAAAAAAAGAACGAATTTTTCAGAGCATGTCTCGAAAGGGTAACTGTCATGATAACGCTGTAATGGAAAACTTTTTCGGCTTAATGAAACAGGAAATGTATTATGGAGTGATCTACTACAGCTACGAAGAACTAAAAGCCGCTATCGAACGATACATCAAATACTATAACGAACAAAGGATCAAGGAAAAACTGGGCTGGAAAAGTCCTGTTCAATACAGGCTTTCTTTGCTGGCAGCATAAAAAAGTAACGAGACAGTAAAAACCATCTCGTTACTAAGGTCTAACTTTTTGGGGTCACATCAAGCCCCTTCAACTTACTTATTCAATTACGCAGCATCCTTGCTGTGATCGTATTTCTGCAGCTTCATGGAAGGAACCCACCAACCAAACTTGTAGGCTACGATCCACATGATGGCCACGATCCCGAAGGTTGCCCAGGTGACGATGACGCCGCCGTTCTGCGGATACAAGTTCATGATGATGGGCGGAATGACCTGATAGCCGATGATCAGCGGACGGTTGAAGATATCGGCGATACCGGAATCTTCAATCCCTCTGGATTTCAGGTCAGGGTCAACGATCCGCTGCAGCAGCAGGCCCGTTGCAGCCACGCCGGTAGCATGGCCCCAAACCATCATGTTCCGTTCGAACCAGTCGCTGAAGGAGCTCTTCCCGCCGATGTAGATGAACCACAGCCAGTTGATCACGAACCCGGCCACGCAGACGATCAGCAGAGGGCCTGCAAAGTCCAATACTACGCTCAGTTTCAGGGAACCGATCCCGGAAACCATCAGGAAGTCGGTGCTCATGCCCTGGATACGGCTGATGGAATACCGGTCAACGTATTTGATGGCACCAGATTTGTTCAAGAACTTGTTGATGATCAAGCCCCAGATCAGGGACAGGCAGAATGCCGGGATAGGAACACCATAGTTGATGGTGGCTTTGGTGAACACCTTGAACCAGGCAGAGCTGTAATACCCCAGCATGGAAGCCAAGAGGATCAGACCTACATGGAAGGCCATGGGGTCCAGGCAGATAGCGGAAATGGTGCCTCTGCCGGCAGCTTTCTGTTTTTCAGGAGGAACCAAACCAGTCCGCAGTTCAACAGGCAGTTCCTGCGGGTCAGTTACATAATGGGTATAGCCTTTTCTGGTACCCCAGCCAATGATCACGATCCCCAGCAGGATACCGCCTACGATACCCACCGTTGCGGTGGTATACCCCAGGTCCGTCATGTTGGCATAGCCCAGGCTTTCCAGCACAGGCCCTACAGCCGCTGCCGTACCATGGCCGCCATAGTACCCGGTAGCCATCATCAGGCCAAAGGGATCCGTAACTTCCGGCCAGATGAACTGGATCACATAGATGGTCAGGAACATCCCTACGGCATATTGCAGGATAGCGATCCCGGTCAGGTTGAAGAACATGCCGCCGATGACCTTGCTGTTGACCTTATCTTTACTGGGAGTATCCCCGATAGGGGTAGCAGCGAAGATGACCACGATCAGCACAGCAGCATAAACGCCGAATTGGGGAGACAGGGGTAGGAAGCCGTAGCCTCTGGGCCCGAATATCAAGGCAAGGACCCCGCCGATCAGGGAGGCGGGAATCAATGCTTTCTGGAACAGTGAAATCTTAGCACGGCAGATTTGGCCGATCAGCAGGAGGATCGCCATGATGCCGAAATCAATGAAGACTTGCCAAATTGCTTTTGACATATCAATCCCTCATTTCTCGTATGTAGGGAGCCCTTCACAGGCTCCTTCTTTTGGAAAGGACCCTGTGATTATTTCAGGGTGTAATAAGGCAGCTGTTCATCGAACTTCTTGCCGCCGTTCTTGTACCATTCGCAGACGTGGATGATGGCATCCTTGGCCTTTTCCACGGCAGCCCGGTCAGAGTTGAAGCCCTGATGCGGCTGCACATAGAAGTTCTCGCTGCGGTCCAGGGCCTTGTCCATGATTTCCTTGGCGGCCTTCAGATCCGGCGTATTGAATTCCCCTCTGCCGTTCAGGGCTTCGGAGAAGGCCGTTTCGTCGGTGAATACATCGGTGCCGATCCCCAGGATCTTCCCTTCCTTGTACAGTTCCAACAGACCGGATTCCGGAGCGATATCCCCACGGGTCACATTGATGAATTCAATGGGCCGGGTTGCCTGCAGCAGGTATTCCTTGGAGAAATACCCCACATTATAGAGCGGGCTTTCTTTGATCCGGGTCAGGTTCATCACGTTCCCGACGATATCCGTATCTTTGATGCCTTCTTCTTTGGAAACGAAGTTCACCGTATGGTTGTAGAGTTTGTCCAGTTCCTTGGCCCGCAGGTCCACAGCCTTGACTTTCAGCCCGTTGGCTTCCAGCAGTTCATAGACCCGTTTACCGATCTTCCCTACCCCGTAAACGGTGGCAGTCCGGCTGTCATTCAGTTCCATGAAGGAAGTGGCCTTGTTTCTTTCAAAAGTCAGTGTATTTTTGGTGTACTGGTTCAGCATGCCGCAGGTGCAGTACACGAATTTGATGGCGGTCTGGGCCACAGCATTTACACAGTAATTCCGCAGAGAAGTGATATTGGCTACATCAGCCAGGGCTTCAAAATGATCGTATCCGGCACTCCGGGTCACGATGCTCTTTTTGGTCCCTTTCAGGTATTCAGGCGGTAAAACAGAATGGGTCTTGGTGGTGATGATGTCTGGCAGGACAGTGTCAGGATGTTTTTTCAGATAGGTCTGCAGGTCATCCGGAGTGATTTCATACTTTAAATCTTTTGGCAGCAGGCCCTTTGCCTGGGCTTCCTTGGTAGCCTCTTCCAAATGCTGGGATTCAGCACCCAAAGCTTCAAAATGCATGATATCAAACTGCATGGTTTTCCCCTCTCCTTTTTTCTGGAATCTTGTCTGTGAAAACAAGAGATTCCGCATCAATTCAACACAGGGGACAGCCGGCTCCATCGATGAAAGATAAATTATAGCAGGTTGCCTTCCTTGCTCTATACAGTCTTCAGAATTTGTATAGTCCGTCCTCCTGTATGATAGAAGTTTGAAGAATGCTTTTCCCCTCCTTTCGGCAGCCTTCAAACTGGATACGTGGATATTATACCACTAAGTTTTCCCAGTTTCCAGAAAAAACTTGTAATTTCTGTTATCTTATTTACATTATAGCTTTTTGCCTATCATACTATAATGGTACAACTATTCTTTGGAAATCCTTAAAAAAGATTTCATTTTTGTAAAGGAAGAAAAGAGAGAACAATTTTTCAACAATAAATGGCACTGCATTTTTACGCATATTTATTGCATAAAAATGCAGTGCCGTTCTCATTGTATCAAATCAGTCCCAGGGTTTTCACACAGAAGATCCAAAGGAACATGGTCACACAGGACAAGGCAGAAGTGAAGACCACACAGTTCCCGGTCAGTTCTCCATCGCTGTCCATCTGCTGGGCCATGGTATAGCTGGCCACCGCACAGGGAGTAATGGTGACACACATAAGAGTGGCCAGTTCGAGCCCTCTGAAACCACAGAGGACAGCACCCGCCAAAAAAACTGCTGGAGCTAAAACCAAGCGGGAAAAGATGCAGACAAGGAGAGTACGGAATTCTCCTACCGCACTTTTAAGGAAGCCCCCAGGACGATCAGAGACAAAGGTGTCGTCCCCACTGCCATTTCCTTCAGGGCTTTCGCCAAGAATTCCGGCAGGGGAAAAGGCAGCATCTTGACCAATCCTCCTAACAGTGCTCCCAGGATCATGGGATTGGTCACGACTCCCCGGAGGACATGCTGCCAGTCCATCCTGCCGCCCCGGAATTTTTCTAGGGTGAACACCGCCAGCACATTGTAAAGGGGTGGGATAATGGTGACCAGCATCAAGGGCATGTTCACCGCTTCCGGCCCATAGATATTCTCCACCAAAGGGACCCCCAGGATCACGAAATTGCTCCGGTAGATGATTTGGATGATGGCCCCCCGTTTTCGGTCATCCCGGACCAGCCGGACCACAAAGAAATAGGCCAGGAGATAGACGGTCAAGATTCCGCCTGCTCCATAAGAAATGAGCCGGGGATCCAGGACCTTAGAAATATCAGAAAAGTACACGGCTGAAAACATATTGGCCGGCAGGAACACCTTGAAGACCAGCTTGTTGAAATTGGCGATGGCCGTCCCATCGAAATGGGCCTTCTGGCTCACACAAAACCCCAAGACCATGAAAAACATCAGCGGTGCTACGGCCCCTGCCGCCACACTGAAACTGCTCACTCCTGCGCCTCCTTGCCCCTGCAGCTATTTTCCCCTCCGGGGATTCCCTGCATCTTCTCCTGGATGAAGCGGATGAAATTCCGGACCAACCGGGTGGGCCGGGGATTCTTCCGCACGGAAAGCCGGATATCCCGGGCCGCCAAGGGGCTGCCCAGTTTATAGTAGCAGAGTTTGTCCGTATCTTCCGCATACTGGACGATGGTGTCTCGGAAGAACACACAGCCGGTCTGCCCATTCCGGGCCACGCTGTAAGCGGTCAGGAGCTGATCCAGATACAGGGTTACGTCCGGTTCGAAACCAGCTTCTTCACAAAGGGCAATGGCCCGCCGGTAGCTGTCCTGGTTCTTTTTCAGCAATACGAAAGGCTCCTTCCGGAAAAGCCCCAGGTCCACGCCCGGCACATCGTCCCGGAGGAAGCTCCGGTCCAGGATCTGCTTCCTCCGGATTTGGTATCTGGCAGCCTTCCGATTCACAGGAAAAGATGCCGGTACCGCCAGGAGCAGGTACTCCTTTCCCAGATTATAGCTGTCAAACAGATCCGGATCCAGCTGTTCCACGTCGATTCCCACATCCAGCGTCCCTTTCCGCAGCCCCTGATCCATGGAGGTGGCATCACATTCTGTCAGGTCGATTTCACAGGACGTGTTGAGATGGTGGTATTCCCGGATCAGGTTGGCCAGGAGATAGGCGCAGAAATAGGCAGAGCTCCCCACGGAAATGGTCCCGCTCCGGATCCCGGCAGCAGCGGCAAAATGTTCCCGGATCTGGGTCTCGATCCGGTCGATTTCCCTGGCCTTTTCCAGCCAGTATTCTCCTTCCACCGTCAGTTTGACCGGATTCACACTCCGGTCGAACAGAGGGATCCCGTTCAGATCCTTTTCGATTTTTTTGATGGCTGCACTTAGGGCAGGCTGGGAGATATACAATTTCTGGGCCGCTTTGGAAAAATTCCCTTCCTGGACAATGGTCCGGACATATTCATAGTCGTGGTTTTTCATAAATGACTCCTTCTCATTCTCTCTTCCCTATTTTACACTTTTTAGGGAACGGATAAAAGAAAAGGGACCTCCATTCTCAAAGGTTTTCTTCTTTTCCTGAATTATATATATTATACTACGTTTTTTCGTTCTGACTTTTCCAAACATTTTCTTGTGTTCTTCTCTCTATAAAGGCTTTTTTATTCCTTTATAAAGGCTTTGGTATTGGATTTCCGGATCAGTCCAAGAGTATACTAAACCCATAAAGAAAAATCCTTCAGCCTCTGGAGGGAAACTGTATTTGAAAAAGGAGTCTGCTTATGAAAAATTTCATTGCTGCAAGAATGAACGAACTGGAACCTTCCGGCATCCGTAAGGTCAATGAAAAAGCACTGGCCATGGAACGGGCCGGCGAAACGGTGATCCACTTCGAACTGGGCCGCCCGGATTTCGATACACCCGCCTACATCAAAGACGCCTGCATCAAGGATATCCAGGCCGGGGATGTTTTCTATACCTCCAACTTCGGCACCATGGAACTGCGGAAAGCCATCGCCAATAAGCTGAAAGTCCAGAACGGCATCGACTACAAGCCGGAAGAAGTCCTGGTCACCGTCGGCCTCTCCGAAGCCGTATTCTGCGCTATGGAAGCCATCCTGAACGAAGGGGACGAAATCCTGGTGCCCAACCCGGGCTGGCTGAATTATAAAAACGTCCCCAAACTGCTGGGTGCCGTCCCCATTTTCTATACCCTGAAAGAAGAAAATGACTACCAGCTGGACCTGGACGAGATCCGCAGTAAGATCACCCCCAAGACCAAAGCCCTGGTCCTGATCACCCCCAGCAATCCCACCGGCGGGATCCTGTCCAAACAGGTACTGGAAGAACTGGCCGACATCGCCATCAAGAATGACATCATGGTCATCTCTGATGAAGTCTATGAACGGCTGCGCTATGATGGAGCGGAAACCTTCAGCATCGCTTCCCTGCCTGGCATGAAGGAACGCACCATCACCATGAACGGGTTCTCCAAGGCCTACTCCATGACCGGCTGGCGCCTGGGCTATGCGGCAGCCAATGAAGAACTGATCAAGACCATGAACAAGCTCCATCAGCATGTGACCACCTGTGCTCCTGCCTTTGTCCAGAAAGCCGGCGTGGTGGCCCTGACCGAAGAAAAAGATGAAGTGGAAAACATGGTGAAAGAATATGCCCGCCGCCGGGATTATGCAGTGAAAGCCATCAACGCCATCCCTGGTCTCAGCTGCAAGAATCCCAAAGGAGCCTTCTATATCTTCATCAACATCAAGAAATTGGGGATGACGGGAGATGAATTCGCTCCATACAGGCTGGAAAACGCCAAGGTGGCCTTGGTCCCCGGCAGCGTCTTCGGACCGGAAGGGAAATATTACGTCCGTCTCTCCTTCGCCAACAGCTACGAAAATATCGTAGAAGGCTGCAAGCGCCTGGCAGAAGCCTGCGCAAAGATCTATAAGGATGCATAAATAAAAAAAGGGGGTGTTGCACGTTACGTGCAACACCCCCTTCCTCAGGAGTCGGAAGCCTCAGGGTTCCTTTTTCTCCCGACGGCATTCCACTCCCAGCAGATCTTCGTAAAACCGGATCATAGCTCCTTTGTACAATTCCCCTTCCCCATGCCGGAGGGCCAGCTGGTAAGTCTGCATGGTTCCCTGGAGGGTGGGCAGCGGCACCTGGAACCGGGTGGTCAGTTCCGCCATATGGGCCATGTCCTTATAGGCCCGCTCCAGAGAAAAGCCGTAGGCAAAATCCCCTTCCAGCACCTTGGGGATCAGATGGCAGGAAGCATAGCTGGACCCAGAAGCCGTCATCAGGACCTTTCCCAGTTTCTCCGGAGACAGCCCCATTTTCACCCCCAAGGGCATCAGTTCACAAAAAGCGGCCGTACAGATATTCAGGGCACAGTTGTTGATCATCTTGGTCAGCTGCCCGCTGCCGCTTTCTCCCATATACAGGATGGTGCTTCCCACCGCTTCCAGGAGGGGTTTCACCTGCCGGAAGGCCTCTTCCCGTCCTCCCACCATGATGGTCAGTGTCCCGTCCTCTGCTTTGGCTTGGTGCCCGGAAACCGGTGCGTCCAGGTACGCCACACCCCGTTTGCTGCAAAGGCCTGCCAGTTCCCGGGCTTCCAGATAGCCCAAGGTACTGCAGTCCACCAAGACCGTACCCGGCTCCAGGCATTCCAGCAGCCCTTCTTCTCCCAAAAGGACCTGTCTGACCGCCGCTCCATCCGGCAGACAGAGGAAAATGACCGGACTGTCCGCCGCGTCCCGGTTCCGGGTACTGATGGCCGCCCCGGCCTGCTGGAAAGCCAGCAGATGTTCTTTCTTCCTAGCAATGGCCCGGACCTTCAGCCCCTTTTTCAGCAGATTCCGGCACATGCCGCCGCCCATGATGCCCACACCGATAAAGCTGATTTCCATAGCTTCCCTCCATTCCGTTTTCCCTTATCCTTCAACTCTGCAAGCTTGCAAATCCATTATACACCTTTCTTTTCCCTCTTTTACAGGATTTTTTATGCATTCCTTTTCCTTTGTTTAAGGTTCCTTTATTTTCTCCTCCTATACTGGAACCACCAAACAGGAGGAGGAATGTTCCATGGAATACTGGGAAAATGACAGGACCCCGCTGCTGCGGGTCTACCACAGGCACTGGCCGGCTTTTTTGCTGTTCCTGCTTTGCCTGCTCCTGTTCTTTGCAGCCAACAGCCAGCTGCTGATCACGGACCCGGTAGAATCCAATTACGCCTTGACCGCCAAAGAAATGCTGGCTTCCGGAGACTGGCTCTCTCCCCGGATCTACGGGAATTACTGGTACGATAAACCTTGGATGTTCTACGGCGAGCTGCTGGTGGCCTTCCAGCTCTTCGGGGAGACTTCCTTCGCAGCCCGTTTCTTCCCTGCAGTCTTTGGCACCATCGGGGTCCTCCAGACTTATTGGTTCGCCCAGAAATTGTACAACCGGAACATCGGATTCCTCAGCGGGCTGATCATGGCCACCAGTGTGGAATATTTCTACCTGGCCAAAGCCGTGATCACCGATATGACCCTGTTCGTGGCCATGGATGGAGCCCTGATGCTGTTCTACCTGGCCAAAAGGGAAAACCGGCCCCTTCTTTATTACGGAGCCTATGCCCTGGCCGGCCTGGCCATCCTGACCAAAGGACCCCTGGGGTTGGTGCTGCCGGGGCTGATCATCCTGGCCTATCTGGCCGGCAACCGAGATTTCCGGACCCTGGCCCATATGAAGCTGTTCCGGGGCCTCATCCTGACCCTGGCCATCGCTGCCCTTTGGTACGTCCCTATGACAGTCCTCCACGGCAGCGCCTTCCTGGATGGGTTCATCGGGGTCCACAATGTGCTCCGGGCTACAGTCTCCGAACATCCTCGGAACAATACCTGGTGGTATTATTTCCTGATTTTCCTCATCGGCTGCTTCCCCTGGAGCCTGAGCCTGCCCTGGCTCTGGAAAAAATACGGCAAGACCCTGATCGCCCGGATCAAAAACCGGACCCTCTGGCAAAGCTTGGATGACCGGCAGCGGTTCCTGTTCCTGTGGGTTTTCCTCACTTGGTTCTTCTTTGAATGCATGGCCACCAAATACCCCACTTACACCTTCCCCTATCTGCCGCCTTTGGCCATCGGTCTGGCCTGTGCCGCCGGCCGGCTGGACCTGCAGTATTGGATCAAGCGGGCCGCCCTGGCCATGGCCCTGCTCTTTACGGTCCTGTCCTATGCCTTGGCCATCCCCCTGTGCCGGCAGGCTTCTGCCTGGGATGTGGCCCAGATGGTCACCTCCCACCATGTGTCCGGTGTCCCGGTGTACGTGTATGGAGGCCGCTATCCGGTTTCCTTCACCTATTACAGCGGTATCCCCGCTCCCCGTCTGGTGACCCGGGAACGGCTGCAGGAAATGCGCCCGGCAGGGATCAGCTGGAATGCCAAGAATATGATGCCCTTCGCAGCCCTGGAAGACCTGCCAGATACAGGAAGGATCATCGTCCTAGTAGACCAGAGCAGCCAGAAGGACTTTCTCCAGACCGTCCCAGGAAACTGGGAAAAACTGGGAGAAGGAGGCCGCTGGACCGTGTGGGGAAGAAACTGAATCTCCTGGAAGCAAAAAGGACTGTCCCTGTTACAGGGCAGTCCCTTTTTTCGGTATGGTGAAACCGGAGGCTTTCAGATCGATGCCTTCATGTTCCAGCAGCCACACTTTCCGGGGCATACCGCCGCCGTATCCGGTCAGGCTTCCGCTGGTCCCCACCACCCGATGGCAGGGAATGATCAAGCTGATGGGATTGTGGCCCACCGCTCCTCCCACGGCCTGTGCCGACATCCGCTCCTTACCCTCCCTCCGGGCCATTTCCCGGGCAATGGCGCCATAGGTCATGGTCTTTCCGTAAGGAATGGTCAGCATGATCCGCCCTACCTGCTGCCGGAAATCACTGCCGGACAGTTCAAGGGGAGGCGTGAAGCCTGGATCTTTCCCCTGGAAATACAGGTCCAGCCAACGCCGGGTTTCCTGGAATACAGGGAGATCCGGCCGTTCTTCCACACCGTCTTCGTTTTTCATCCGGATTTCTTCATACTTCTCTCCCTGGAACCACAGCCCGTTCAGCTTTTCTCCATGGCTGCTCAGGAGGATCGTTCCCAGAGGACTATCTACTTTTGTGATGTACAGCATTTTTTTTCGACTCCTTCCTGTTTTCCCTGCCAGAGGCAGAGGGTGGCATAACTCCGCCAGGGCCTCCAGGCTTCTGCCAATACCCTGCGCTCCTTTTCCGTCCGAGGGGCCAGGACTTTCCGGATGGCCAAATCCGTCACCGGAAAGGCATCCGACCAGCCCAGGGCCCGCATCACCGTATAGTGCGCGGTCCAGGGTCCGATTCCTGGAATTTCCTGCAATTCTTCCGCCACCTGTTCCGGCGGTCCAGCCAGCCAATGGGTATCCTGCCGCTCCGCCAGGAAAGCGGCCAGCCGGACAATGGCCCGGGACCTTTGGCGGATGATGCCCAGCGGCCCCAGCTGCTGTTCCCCCACTGCTTCCTCCCAAAGGAAATCTTCTGCTAGAGGAAAAGCCCGCCGGATCCCTTCCGGGGCCCCTTCGATTTCGGTTCCGTACCGGTCAGCCAGACGCCCGGCCAGCCGGGAAGCCGCCTCTGTACTGATCTGCTGCCCCAAGATGGCCCGGACCCCCATTTCAAAAAGTTCCGGACAGCCGGGGATCCGGATACCTGGAATGAAAGCCCGTCCTGTGGTGTCCCGGAACCCTTCAAAGCCCTGGAGGATGCTCTGGGGCTCACAATCCAAGTCAAAGAGACGATGGACCCGGCTCAGGACTTGGGGCAGCACGGGCAGAAGGGAAGCACTGAGCCGCAGTTCCAAACGGTTCCGAGACGGCAGATCCCTGACTTGGAACCAGCCTTTGACCCGTTTTCCTGTTCCCGCAGCCAGTTGGATGCCCCGGCTGTAGATCCCCTTTTGGATCGTTTCGATTCCTGGAAGAAGCCGAGGTTTCCAGAATTCCAGCAGCAGGTCATACCGGAAGGGAGGACGATAGCCCAACGCCATCACAAAACTGTCCTCCTCCTGACTGATCCCTTTCCCTTCCAGCTGTTTCCGCAGAGCCGTGGGAGCCAGCCGGTATCTTTCCCGAAAAGCCTCATTGAACCGCCGGAGACTGCGGAAGCCGGAAGCAAAAGCGATTTCCGTCACCGGAAGCCGGGTATCCGTGAGCAGGCTCTTAGCCAGCAGCAGTCGGCAGGTAGTCAGATATTCCACCGGCCGCACCTGGTACGCTTCTTCAAAGGTCCTCCGCAAGTGGCGGGGGCTGCATCCCAGGCTTTCTGCCAGGGCGGCCAGGCTGATCCCGCTGCCGCAGGTTTCCCGGAGACAGCGGGCTGCCTGCTGGGCCAGAACATCACAAGCATCTACCGGAGCACAGCCGGGGGCCAGTTCCGGCCGGCACTGGAGGCAGGGCCGGTAGCCTGCCTTTTCCGCTTCCGCCGCGCTGGCAAAGAATTCACAGTTCTCCAGCTTCGGCTTCCGGGCGTGGCAAACTGGACGGCAGTAGATCCCGGTGGAACGCACCCCTATAAAATATTTTCCGTCAAACCGGGAGTCCCGGGCACAAAAAGCCCGGTACAGCCGTTCTCTGTCCGTATCGTCCATGGTTTTCCCTCCTTTTCTACTTCTATTGTACCAGAAAACAAAGAAAAAACCGGCGGTTTTCGGACATGGAAAAGAGGCTGTTGCAGACGCAACAGCCCCGTCAATGACTCCCCAAATACCACAGGACGAACTGTTTGGCGATCCGTCCATTCCGGCCGGAATGTTCCATTTCCCAGCGGACGCCCTGGATCCGCAGCTCCTCCGGAGACAGTTTGATACCTTCTTTCTGGAGCTCATGGTCGATGATGGCCAGGTATTCCTGCTGGGTGGGAGCCCCGAAATGGAGGATCAGGCCGAACCGGTCTGACAGGGAGATGGATTCATTGGTGGCATCCTCCCGGTACACTTCCGCTTCCAGCTCGTCACTCCGGTCCGCCCAGGTTTCTTTCAGCAGATGGCGCCGGTTGCTGGTGGCGCACAGCATCACATTGTCCGGCTGGGGAGCAGCTCCGCCGTCAATGGCGGATTTCAGGTATTTGTATTCCTTTTCGTTCTCATCAAAGGACAGATCGTCGAAGAAAAACAGGAACCGGTGGCTGCGGATCCGCCCGGCCCGTTCCATGGCAGCCGCCAGCAGATGGAGCTGATCCCGTTTGATCTGGACCAGCCGCAGCCCTTGGGCACTGAAAAGAGGGATCAGGGCCTTGATGGAAGTGGATTTCCCCGTGCCCCGGCTCCCAGTAGAAAGGACATTGTTGCAGCCCCGCCCTGCCATGAACTGCCGGGTATTGGCCAGGAGCTTCTCCTTCTGTTCCTCATAGCCCAGGATATCCTCCCAGGCCGTGTGGGGAAAATCGGCGATTCCCTGGAAATGTCCCCTGGCATCCAGGCAAAAAGCTTCATACCGGGCCATCTTCCCCCGGCCGTACCGTTTGTAATGCTGGAGCAGGATTTCCGCCTGCCGGGCCGCTTCGGGCGCCGCCAGCAGCTGCTGGGCCAGCTGTTTTTCCAGACCGTCCCGAGGGGCCGGGGAAATAGGTTCATAATGATCGTAGAACCCGTCTCCCAGGACAGAATGGCCGGAAAGGGTCAAGAAGGGACGGATTTTCTCCAAGTCCCGGGTCAGGGCAGACAGGATCCCGCTTCCCACATTTCCCCGGGCTTCCACCATCTGCCCAGCCAGGTTGTTCCCTTCACACAGGAGATGGAAGAAATAGCCCTGCCACAGGTTGCCGGAAAGTCCCAGCTCTTCCGCCTGTTCCAGCAGAGCCTCCCGGGCCCGGGCCAGATACTTCTCCCGTTCCGGATGCTGCTGGGCCCGGCTCAGGTTTTTGATCACCGGATCCCGATGGAGGGACCGGAGCACCGTCAGGGTGGAAAAGACCTGGAAATCTGCTGCCGTTTCCGGAAAGGCCTGTTTCATGGCTGTCCTCCCTCTGTTTCCGGTGCCTCAGCAGCCGGCTCCTGGGGTTCCAGCAGGCTGTCTTTGACGGTCTGGGGGCCTCTCCCCAGCGCAATCTGCCCGGTGGTGGCGATTTCCAAGATGGTGTAATTCTGGAGCATCTGCTGCAGAGCCTGGATATGATCCTGCCGGCCCGTCAGACGCAGGATCAGGGATTCCGGATGTACATCCACGATCTTGGCATGGAAGAGGCTGGCGATATTGGTCAGTTCCTCTCGGATCTGGGGAGTGGGCGCGCTGACCTTGATCATGGTCAGTTCACAGCTGACCAACGGGGCATCATCCAGGTTCACCACCTTGATCACATCGATCAGATGGCTCAGCTGATGGATGGCCTGGTCCAGCTGGAACCGGCTTTCCACCCCTACCACCAGATTGATCCGGCTGATCTCCGGGATTTCCGTATACCCCACATTCAGGCATTCGATGTTGATGTTCCGGCGGGCGATAAGCCCAGCCACATGGGACAGGACCCCCGGCCGATTGTTGACCAGGAGTGCCATATGCTGCCATTTCATAGTTTTTCTCCTTTATCCTTGTTTTGCACGTTCTTCGTTTTGTTCATCCTTCCCGTCCCAGGATCATCTGGTCCAGCCCCTTGCTGCCCGGGACCACAGGATAGACCCGTTCGTCTTCCGGGATGGCGATTTCTAAAAGAGCTGAATCGTCTCCGCCGAACAGGAAATCCAGTCCTGCTTCCAGTTCTTCCGGACGGGAGATGCTCCGGGAAGGGATCCCCATGGCTTCTGCGATTTTTGCCATGGAGGGTTTCCGGATCAGTTCCGTCTGGGAATATCGGCCGCCACGGAACAGGCCCTGGAGCTGCCGGACCAGACCCAGTTGGCCGTTCTTCAGGACAATGGTCTTCACGTGGATGCCATAGGTGGGCAGGGTGGTGAATTCCTGGCAGTTCATCAGAACACTGCCGTCGCCGGTGATCAGCAGGACCGTTTTGTCCGGTTCTCCCACTTTGGCTCCCAGGGCGGCCGGCAGGCCGAAGCCCATGGTGCCCAGCCCGCCGGAAGTGATGAAATGGCGGGCTTCCCGGGTGGGAAAGAATTGGGCTGCCCACATCTGATGCTGGCCCACATCGGTGACCACAATGGTGTCTTGGGGAGCCCGGGCCGCCGCTTTTTTCAAAGCCGTTTCCGGCGAGATCCCTCCCCTGCAGGCATGGGCCGTACAGGGGACTTCTTCCTTCATGGCTTCACCCTGTTCCCGCCAGGGCGCTGTCTGTTCTTTGCAGGCGGCAGCCAGAGGTTCCGCCAGCTGGGCAAACAGGGGCAGGGATTCCCGCAGGTCTCCAGGAACGGCCACCTGGACGGGGATGATCTTGTTGATTTCCCCCGGTTCCACATTGAAGTGGACGATCCGAGCAGCCGGAGCAAATAGGCTGGCCTTAGCAGTAGACCTTTCATCGAACCGGACCCCGAAAGCCAGCAGCAGATCACAGCCGGAAACCGCCATATTGGCCGCATAGCTGCCGTGCATCCCCAGCATGCCCAGATGCTGGGGCAGAGTATCCGGCACGGCGCCTTTTCCCATCAAGGTGGTGACCACCGGGATCCCGGTCTTTTCCGCCAGCCGGGTCAGTTCCCCTCCCGTATCCGACAGGACCACCCCGCCTCCGGCCATGATCACCGGTCTGCGGGCCCGGCGCAAGGCTTCCGCAGCCCGCTGCACATCGGCCCGGCGGGGATGCTGGCTGCCCTGGTAGCCCAATAGATGGACTTCTTTGGGGTAGTGGAAATCCAGCCGGGCATCGAACACATCTGTGACGATATCGATGAGCACCGGACCGGGCCTTCCTGTACGGGCGATATAAAAAGCTTCTTTCAATACCTGGGGCAGGTTCTCCACCTTCCGGACCAGATAATTGTATTTGGTGATGGGGGTGGTGATCCCCGCCGTGTCCGCTTCCTGGAAGGCATCCTGGCCGATCAGGGAAGTGGCCACCTGGCCGCTGATGATTACCAGAGGGATGGAATCCATATTGGCGGTGGCGATCCCGGTGACCATATTGCAGACTCCGGGACCGCTGGTAGCGATGCAGACCCCCACTTTTCCCGTAGCCCGGGCATACCCATCCGCTGCATGGACCGCCCCTTGTTCATGGCCAGTGAGGATATGGGGGAACCCTGTGCGGTAAATGGCATCATACAGGCCCAGGACAGCGCCTCCGGGATACCCGAAGACCACCGGGACCTGTTCTTCTTTCAAACTTGCAAGGATGGCTTCTGCGCCGGTCATTTCCATAAGGTTCCTCCTTTTAGCACTCTGTCCTTTTCAAATGGGCTCTGGTATCGAAGCCCGTATCCTTTTCAAATGGGTCCTGGTATCGTGACCCTAGTCTGTGGAAAGTCGATTTGACAGTGCCGCAGAAATAAAAAATCCGTCCCTGGAAAAGGGACGGAAAGCTCCGCGGTACCACCCTGATTCCCCGGGCATTGCTGCTCCGGGACACTTTGCCACGTACAATCATACGCGCTTCCTGTAACGGGGAATGCCGTCCAGGCCTACTGCCAGTGGGTTCAGCCTGTCTCCTCCGGGACCAGTTTCCTCCTGCCCGGCCTGACAGCTCCCACCATCCGCTGCCTCTCTGCAAAGCCCTTCAGAAGTACTTTTTCCCATCCTGGGATTGGGATTTGAAATTGTGAATTGGGTATATTCTAGCCTTTGCCTGGACGAATGTCAATAAAAGAAAGTATAAAAGTTGCAAAATCAGGAATCTGTTTTTCAAAATGTAAAGGAATATACACTGTATGGATTTAAAATCTTTTGAAACAATGGAACCATACTGGGGCCAGGCAAAAGAAAATGGTATAATACAAAGCAGAAAGACTTTGCAAAGAAAGGAGTGCCTCCGCCCTGGGACCGGAGGCTGGAACCATGATGCGCTGGAAAGACCTTCCCATCCGAAAACGGCTGCTGGCAGCCAACTACCTGATGATCCTGACCCCCGTCCTCTGCTTCATGCTGCTCAGTGTGGGGATTTTCTGGATCTTCGGGATGGAGAACCTGAACCGCAGCAGCGTCTTATCCTTTATCTGGCCGGAAAGCGGCCCCACCCTGTCCATCCAGTTCGAACTGACCCGGCTCCGGGTCCGGTCGGACCATTATGATCCGGACAAACCCCGTCCCCTCCTGCTGGTAAGCGATCACCTGGAGGACCAGGGACTGCGGGTGCTGCTGGAACAGAATGGGCAGCCCTTCTACGTGACAGAAGGACAGCAGCCCGACGAAATCCGCACTTCCACCCTCCAGCAGGTTCCGGAAGGCCGAGGCGGCATCAGCTGGGGGAAAAAGGGCGTTGCCTTCTACTACCATTCCCTCCAGACCGGGGTAGAATGTTATGTGATAGGGGCGGATCCCCTGGTGGAAAGCGATGACCGGTTCTCCATGTATTCCAAGGAACTGTTCAAGGGCAGCTTCATCGGTGCCTTCCTCCTGGTCATGCTGGCAGCGGCCCTGGTGGGACTGGCCCTCAGCCGGCTCATGGCCGTCCAGCTGCTGAAGCCTCTGGGCAAGCTGCGTCAGGTGGCCTCCCAAGTAAGCCGAGGGGACTTAGATACCCCGGTGAAGGCTGACAGCCGGGATGAAATCGGGGACACCCTCCGTGCCTTCGAACTGACCCGTCAAGAGCTGCGCCACGCCCGGGAGAGACGGGAACAGTATGACCGGAGCCGGAAAGAAATGCTGGCGGGAATCGCCCATGACCTGGCTACGCCCCTCACCAAGATCCAGGGCTATGCCTCAGGACTCCAGGACGGGATTGCCGATACGCCGGAAAAACAGCAGCGCTATCTCCAGAAAATCCTGGAAACCACAGAAAGCATGGCCAAACTGAACCAGACCCTTTTCCTCTTTTCCAAGCTGGACCTGGATCAAGTCCCTTTCCAATGGGAAACGGTGGATCTGTGCCGGTATCTGGCAGATTATGTGGAAGAGCAGCGGGACCACTGGGCGCAGAATGGTCTCCAGATTGTTTTGGAAAGTACGCTGGACCGTGCCCCGGTCCGTATGGATCGAGATCAGTTCGCCCGGGTATTGGACAATCTCCTGAGCAACAGCTGGAAATATAAAACAGAAAAAACCGGCAAGGCCTGCTTCCGGATCACATCATCCGGCCTTGGCCGGGTACGGCTGGAACTGGCGGACAACGGGTCCGGCGTAGCTCCCGACCAGTTGGACCGGATCTTTGAAAGCTTTTACCGGACGGACCGGGCCCGGAGCCATGTGGCAGCCGGCAGCGGACTGGGACTGGCCGTAGTCCGGAAGATTGTAGAAACCATGAAAGGTAAGATTTGGGCCGAGGCCAACGAGCCCCAGGGCCTGAAAATCTGCATGGAATTTTCTTTGGAGGAATCGAACCAATGCAAAAGATCTTGATAGTGGAAGATGACCAGGATATCGCAGAATTGGAACGAGATTACCTGGAAGCCAACGGCTATGGGGTGGAGATTGCCAGTGATGGAAAAGAAGGGATCCGCAAGGCTTTGGAAGCCGATGTGGATCTGGTCCTGCTGGATATCATGCTGCCGGGCCTGGACGGATTCCAGGTCTGCCGGCAGATCCGGGAAAAAAGGAACATCCCCATCCTATTGGTCTCCGCCCGGCAGGAAGATGTGGACAAGATCCGGGGGCTGGGCCTGGGCGCCGATGACTACATCGTGAAGCCTTTCAGCCCAGGCGAATTGGTGGCCCGGGTCAAGGCCCATCTCCACCGGTACCAGCAGCTGACCGGGCAGCATACCGGGAACCAGCTGCTCCAACGGGGAGACCTGTCCATCGATCGGGAGGGCCATCGGGTCTATCTCAAGGGAAAAGAAGTCCCCATGCCCAACAAGGAATTTTCCCTGCTGCTGTTCCTGGCAGAAAATCCCGGGGTGGTTTTCAGCAAGGAAACCCTGTTCGAACGGATCTGGGGAGAAGATTCCCTGGGAGACACCGCCACGGTCTCCGTCCACGTGAACCGGATCCGGGAAAAGATCGAATCCTCCACCACCAAGCCGGAATATATCGAAACGGTGTGGGGTGTGGGCTACCGGTTCCGGAAATAGGAAGCAGCGATTATTACAATCTTTACATTTTTCGTTATTTACTTTTCGTTTTGGAACTTTTTTCAAAAATCCTGTTGACATATGTTCACGCGCCATGTATACTGAGCACATCCTTTTCAAACCAAGTGAACAAGGCAAATCCCATGAAGGGAACGAGTACTTTGCCTCCCGTTTCTCCCAGAGAGCTGACAAGTGGTGGGAGTCAGCAGAAACCGGCAAACGAAAATCCTCCCCCAGGAGCCTGCTGAAAGCCAGTAAGCATGGACGGTATTCCCCCGTTAGACGGAACGCGTATGTTAGTACGTTGCAGAGTGCTTCGCGCCAGCAATGGCCGGAGAACCAGGGTGGTATCGCGGAAATGTTTCCGTCCCTATTTCTATAGGGACGGATTTTTTTATACGAGAAACCCGACTCTGCTGCGTATCCCCCCCATTTTATTTCTATTTTCAAAGGAGATGTTTCCCATGGCAAAAGTATTTTATGACAAGGACGTTAACTGGAGCGTACTGAAAGACAAGACGGTGGCCCTTATCGGTTACGGCAGCCCGGGCCATGCCCATGCCC
>OGEH01000739.1_pt1 | contig 18729 bp, 19 predicted proteins | sample 1570681 | NCBI WGS metagenome assembly OGEH01 (sample SAMEA2582126, study PRJEB24529) | metagenome | biome: Human gut stool | place: China | collected 2011 | reverse complement strand
ATTCACGGGACAAGTATTCTCCTACAACCAATCAAGTTTATTTCTTGGCTATTTCTTAGGTGCTGTCGGTGGTGCAAGCCTAATGGCTTGGCTAGGTTTTACTACCTTGTTCTGGGTAAGTGGTGGTCTCTTTATAATCTCTGCCCTCTGGATTGGTTTTAAACTCAAATAACACGTATACAAAGCAAAACAAAACCCTTCTATATATCTGATTGGTAAAAGTTATATACTCACGCATATGACTTAATCTAACCAGTATTAGAAGGGTTTTCTTTTACAATATAGTTTTATTAGACTAGAGTAACAATAGCATAATAACCACTGTAGCAATAATACAAGGCACGGCATTGCGTTTCGCCATTTCCATAGGGTTGATACCTGCAAGTCCTGCAATGATGATACCTGCCCCAGCTACTGGGCTCATACTACGGCCGATACCAGCACCGATTTGAGCCATGGATCCAAGTTGCATAATACCATAACCAAAGTCTGCTGCATGAGGTGTTACAGCACCGTTAAAGGCAAGAGCTGCCGCATTACCAGAACCAGAGATAACCGCCAATAAGAACGGACCAAAGGCTGCCCCGATTTGGGCGATTTGTTGAGAGTTCTTCATGCCATCAATAAGGGCACTTGTAAGCCCGATGAGTTGCATCCCTGCTGTAAAGCATGCTGCTGCAGCCATAAGGCCCACTACATCACACATACCATCGCCAGTACCACGGAAGAATTTCTTAACAGCTTCTGCCACATTAGGACGCACGGCAATGATACCAATAGCAGTACCGATGAGCATGGAAACGGGAACGGAGATTTCTGGAATCACCGCTACTTGTTTACTACCTAATACAAGTAATACAAGAGGAATAATTGGAATGATTGCATAGAAATAATTTACTTTGAACTCTTTGCCTTCCTTTACAGTGTTGTTTTTCATTACATATCCTGTATGTTCCTTCTTAACAATGGCCACAATATTGAGTAAAATAGCAGCCACTACGATACCAATTATTGCTTGCATGGAGAAGCTGGCAATAACTGTCATTACGTCTACCCCCGCCAGTTGTGCCACTTGAGGGTTGAACATAAGCCCTGGGCTCAAGGAGCTCCCCCATGTACCTAAGAAGATAGCAGAACCAGCCATCGCTGGGTGCACACCAGAACGAATTAAAGCCGGAATCAATAGCGCACCTACGGCAGCGGCACAACCTGCCGCTGTTGGCAATGCAATATTAATTAAGAATGTAATAATAACGGCACCTGGGATGATGATTTTAGTCATCTTTTTAAGCCCTGCGGAAATGAAATACACCATATGCTCCGTACATTTTGTATATTCCATAACGTAGCTAAAGCCAAGTACCGTACAGATAGTCGGTACAAGACCTGGATTTGTAAGTTCTTTTACAAAGGCTGTCGTACCAGCTCCAAGGTTGCCCCCAATAAAGCACATCAATAAGCCCGATAATAATAAAACGAGCCGTGTTTCAAACTGTTTAATAATAGCGATAAACGTCGCTACTACGATAACAATACCTGTAATAACCATATTCTCTCCTATCCGTACATAGCATATAAGCCAATTAAATGTATTCTACTAATTCGCTCACACGAAACACACATATCTAACCAACACACGAAACATACATATCTAAACAAGCTTTGTATCTTCCAAGCTAAGTTTTCTGAGCACCTTGTCAAGCACCGCTGCACCCGTTACGATATCATCCATTTCAGCAAATTCTGCAGGATTATGACTAATACCATCACGACATGGAATAAAAATCATTCCCGTAGGAATTTCCTCCGCCCAATGCATCGCATCATGACCGGCACCGCTCGGCATAGTCATATATTCTACACCTACAGACTTAACAGCCTCTTCGATTTCTCGAATCATCGCAGGGTGCATCGCCACTGGATGGTCTTGTGCAATAGGATCAATCGTATAAGATAATCCCCGTTTTTCTGCAGTAATATCGATAAATTCCTTAACAAGAGTGACTACAGAATTGCGAGCTACCTTAGATATGCTGCGAATATCTACACCTAGTTTCACAGCTCCAGGAATGACATTCATCGCCCCTGGCATAACCTCCACAACACCGACAGTTCCCACCACGGGTGGTTCCTCTTGCATGGATGCAATTTCCTCGATGCCGAGAATGATTTTTGAGGCTCCACAGAGGGCATCATGACGCAAGTTCATCGGCGTAGCGCCACTATGATCGGCATTGCCCCGAATGGTCACATAGAATCGCTCTGGCGCTGCAATACCAGTCACAATGCCAATCGTTTTCTGTTCGTGCTCCAGTACCTTGCCTTGTTCTATATGAATTTCTGTGAAAGACTTTACAGGTCGTTTATATTCCATTGCTTCAATCCCATCGGGATTTAAGTTGCGACCTTTCAATGCTTCGTATAAGGAAATTCCTTGTTTATCTACCAATCGGTGTAAGTCTTGTAATCTTAATTCACCACGCATGGCCTTACTACCTAGTGTAGCATCCCCAAAGCGACCGGACTCTTCGCACATGAAGGATACGACAGCGATGGTATGGTCATGTTCATAACCATCGTCAGTGATGCTACGAATTACTTCAATGGCAGATAACACGCCCACCACACCATCGTAATTGCCTCCATTGGGTACGCTATCTGTATGAGATCCTACCATGACAACTGGTAAATCTGGTTTCTTACCAATCTTATAGCCAATGACATTGCCAAAATCGTCTATTTCAACGGATAAACCCGCATCAATCATGCGATCTATAATATATTGACGCCCCTCCCAGTCTGCATCGGTGAAAGCAAGGCGATTAATACCCTCACCAGATGCTGTCAATTGGGCCATAGCATCAAAATCTTTAACTAATCGCTCTCGTTGAATCATATAACACCTCACAATCTATTACATAAATTACCAACAAACCATACGGTATCAATTGAATATCATACATATTGGCAATTGCATACCATATCCATGCTACTAGTACTACAGAATACCTATGAACTACAGAATAACTATGAACTACAGAATAACTATAAGCTACAGAACAACTATGAGCTACATCATAGATAAATCTAATCACTATTTAGAAAGTAACCTATCAGTCAGTAAACCTTATTTTAAATAGTGAGCGGCAATGGTCCCTAACGCTACGATACCGTTTAACATATCTTCTTCTTCGATATCAAAGAGTGGATTGTGATGTGGTGCTTTAATAGCAGAGCCTACTACCATATAGGTCGCTCTACCGCCACGATCAATGACACGGTTCAAGAAGTACGCACAGTCTTCACTGCCGCCACCGCTGTAATCGAATGGAACCTCTTTAAAGATACCGAGTGACTCCACGATAGCTTGCACCTCACGAGCTAAATCATCGCTGATGCGACCTGCAGGAGTTTCTCCTTGTTTTGTGATTTCGAAGGTACAATCGTGTATTTCTGCAGCACCTTTAATGATAGTCTTTGCCCGTTCAATCATATAATCGTTGATTTCTGTAGTGGCACCACGAGTTTCTAGTTTAAGAACTGCCACATCAGGCGTCACATTGCGGCCTGTACCGCTTTCAAAAACACCTACATTCATGCGAGAAGCCCCTTGACTATGACGAGCGATGGCTTGTAAGTTAAGCACCGCTGTACAGCCTGCGAGCATTGCATTTTGTGCCTTTTCTGGGGAACCACCAGCATGAGCAGAATAACCGTGGAACACCGCATCAAGTTTTGTAGTCGCTAAGAAGCCATGATCGCTACAAGCAAAACAATTAGATAGATTTTCGTTAAACCCAATATGCATGCCGAACATCAAATCTACATCATCCACAACGCCCGCTTCCGCCATTGCTTTAGCACCGCGCACGCCTTCCTCTGCTGGTTGGAAAATGAGTTTAATAGTTCCTTTAAGTTCATCCTTATGAGCAGCCAAGTATTCAGCTAAGCCTAGCCCCATCGTCATATGTGCATCATGACCACAGGCGTGCATCGCCTTATCATGACAAGAACGGAAGCCTCCCTTTGCGGGCACATGGTTATCCGCTTTAGCTTCAATGACATCATTGGAGTCCATATCTACACGAAACGCTACTACGGGACCTTCGCCACCGAACTTCATAGTGGCAACGATGGCCGTTTTACCATAGCCCATCTTTTCTACAAGTTCAGGATTAGCACCTTCTTCGATGGCGCGATCCATAGCGGCTTTCATAACCTCATCACTAGGCAAGCCCATGCGAGAGTCTAAATCGAGTACATCTGCGCCTAACGCCACATCATAGCCCAAAGAAATAAGCGTATCCGCCACTTTCGCAGCAGATCGATACTCAAGCCAAGCAGGCTCAGGGTACATATGAAAGTCGCGACGCATAGCGATTAACGTATCACTTCGTTGTTGCACAAAATCTTTTACAGACATAAATACCTCCTTAACAAACTAATAATCACGTATACATTTACTATATGAATTGATATGTAAATAGTCAACTAAATGGAGCATGTATACAGTATCTAAAATATACTGTATGTTATAACAAAAAACACATATACCACGAAACGACTTCTGTGATATATGTGTTCTTCTTGATGTTTTCCTGTCAACATATTTTATTGATATATTTATATTGATGTGTTCTTATCGATTTATTCTAATATTGTTTTATTCAGTTTTGCCAGTACTTCTCGTTTAATAGTTCGTTGTCTATCCCAAGCGATGATAACAACGGTAGCAATAATCATAGCCATACCAATTAGTCCTAATAGACTAAATTCATTTCCTAAAAAAGCCCATCCAAAGAAAGCCGCCGAAATAGGTTCAATAGATGACAAAATAGATCCTGGTACGGCCCCAATTCGTTTAACCCCTTCTAAATAGGCATTGAAAGATACTATCGTACCAAGGAATATAACATTGAAACACCCAATCACTGTCCATACATCCCAAACCGCATAAGAGTTTGGTTGATGGAATAGTATAGCCGCAACAATACCGCTAATAAGCATTCCGAAGCCTACAATAGGTAATGTACCATATTTATAAAGTAAATCAACAGGAGAAATGCTATATATGGCTACACCTACAGCAGATAAAAGCCCCCATACGAGAACCATTAGAGGGAAGCTTTCAATAGAAAGGCCATCATCATTGCCCATCAAACAAATGGTCCCCACTAAAGCAAGTATAACAGAAACCATCTCCCCCTTGGATGGTCGTTTACCATAGCGAACCAGCAGATAAATAATAATCATAGATGGCGCCAGATATTGTAAAACCGTTGCAATGCCAGCTCCAGCTAAAGCAATGGATCTGAAGTATGTATATTGACATAAGGCCATACCAAATACGCCAAAAACAATGAGTCCTAGCGTATCTTTTACACTATGAAATACATTAAAGATAGAATTTCCAAATCTAAACCATGCATAAATAACAGTTAGTAAACCTGCTGTAATCAATCGCATAGTTACTAGCCATTCCAAATTCATATTTCTGAAATTGCTTAAGAACTGTACGGATGCACCTGATACACCCCATAAAACAGCCCCCAATAGGGTTATAATAACACCAATAACTTCATATTGTTTCATACTACTCACCGAGCAAAGATACGTGAACTTTCACAACCACCTTACGGATTTTGATAGGTTTATCGTTTACAGCAAGCAAGGGCCGATGAACATCAGACGGGAAGAATACAGTGTAGTACCCTTCTGGGCAATGGATTTGCCCTTCATCAACGGCTTCATTAGGATAGAAATAGCAATCTCGATCCGGATAGGACTCCACAGGTTTTACCATGCCTTTATCTACGAAAAAGCCCATGTTTTCCTCGCCGCTCACCATAAATTGAATATCTACATAATTACGATGCGATTCCGGTTTTGTAGCTTCAAATGGTTTTGTTTCTACATCGTCCACGTTAGCATACATCATGTCGCCCTCAATGGCATAACGCCCTCCAGGCAAAGCTTTCAAATCTGCATTTTTCAAGAAATCCAAAGCGCGCACGATGGCTTTAGGATAGCCCATTTTTGTATAATCTGCGGTAATACTAGAAAAAAACATACACAATCCTTTCACAATATCTATGGATATGGCACCACAATAAACCAGTTATATTACCTTTTATGTTAGCACATATATACATAAAGAACTAGCTATTCTCTTATGTAAAAGCCCTCCATACGCTACATATATGGAGGGCTTCAGTAAAATACTATTCAAATTTATGACTTTCGTCAATTATTACGCTATGAAATTGTTAGATTATTAAATTGTTACATTATGCAGTTGTCTATTCAGTTGTAGTGATTCAAACTGTATTAAATACAGCATGTGGCCATTACTTTATTCTTGAGTTTTATGAGCAGCGATAATTTCTTCCGCTTGCTTATGTGGAACCTCTTCATAGGTATAGAACTGACGGTTAAATACGCCTTGTCCTTGTGTGATAGAGCGCAATGCAGTCACATAATCGGCCATTTCAGCCAATGGTACTTGTGCTTTAACAACAGAAATACCTGTTCTTTCACTTTGTTCCATGCCTAATACACGACCTCGACGGCTATTCAAATCACCCATGATGTCGCCCATGAAAGCATCTGGTGCAAACACGTTGACCTCATAGATTGGTTCTAATAGGACTGGTTTCGCCTTAGGAATCACATCCTTGATAGCCTGTGACGTAGCTACTTTAAATGCTAACTCTGAGGAGTCTACGCTGTGGTAAGATCCATCCAAGAGTGTCACTTGCACGCCAATCATAGGATATCCTGCAATTAGGCCTTTATCTAGGGTTTCTTTGGCACCCTTTTCCACTGCTGGTATGTATTGTTTAGGTACAGCACCACCAAAAATTTTGTCTACGAATGCAAATTCGCTACCATCATATAATGGATCCACTTGAATCTTAACGTGACCATATTGACCATGACCGCCACTTTGTTTCTTATATTTAGACTCGGTTTCAGCAGAGCCTTTGATAGTTTCGCGGTATGGAATATATGGAGTCACAAGTTTAGCTTGTACGCCGTATTTACGGTCCATTTTGTTGAGGATATGCTCAAGATGTACCTCGCCCATACAATCAATTTGTAATTGGCGAGCTTCAGCATTTTTCACTACTACGCAAGTAGGATCTTCTTCCGCCACTTTAAGAACAGCACTAGCTAATTTTTCCTCCTCACCTTTTTTTACTGGCTCCATAGCCACTGTATATAAAGGTTGAGGGAAACGAATAGCATCGTATGTCACTTTAAAGTCAGGAGCCGTTAATGTATCGCCGGTCTTAGCATTGGCCAATTTCGGTATCACTACGATATCGCCAGCTTTAGCAGCGGATACAGGGATTTGTTGCTTCCCAATAAGGGTAACCATCTTGCCCCATTTTTCTTCTACACCTTGGTTCACATCAAAGAGACGATCCCCTTCTTTCAGTTCACCAGAGAAGATACGTACAAAGCTTTGTTTGCCTGCGAATGGGTCTAACAATGTTTTAAATACGAATGCAGTTAATGGTTTATCTACATGTACAACACATTGTTCGCCGGTTTCCGCATCAGTTGCGGTCATCACTTTTTTAGTTGCATCCGGCATGTAACGGATCATACGATCCAATACTTGATCTAAGCCAATACGAGATGTGGCACTGCCACACATGATTGGGCACACACGGCCACTAATCATCCCTTCACGCAAGCCTTGGCGGATTTCCTCTAAGGATAATTCTTCGCCTTCTAAATATTTTTCCAACAACTCATCGCTACCTTCAGCCGCGGCTTCTACGGTCATTTCCCGAATTTCTTGAGCCTTTTCGATAAGGTGAGCTGGTACAGCGACCTCTGTTGGTTGGCCGTCCTTATAAGTAAACGCAGTCATTTTTGCTACGTCTACAACGCCTTCAAAATCGGCGCCTTCACCGATAGGAATCTGCAACGGCATGATACCTTTGCCAAATAATTCCCGCATTCTTTCAATAGTACCGAAGAAATCAGCACCATCGACATCCATTTTATTGATAAATGCCATGCGAGGCATTTGTAATTCAACTGCATAATCCCATGCGCGAACTGTGTCAGTTTCTACACCAGATGTGGAGGATAGCACCATCAACATGCCATCACAGGCACGCAAAGCGGCACGAACTTCGCCATGGAATTCATTATAGCCTGGAGTGTCTATGAAGTTAACCTTATGGTCATGCCACTCACATGGCGCCATGCCCAATTGAATAGTTACATTACGTTTAATTTCTTCCGGTTCAAAGTCCATAATATGTTTATTATCTTGACCTTTACCTACGAAATCAACCGCACCAGAAGTTAACAACAAGGATTCAACAAGAGCTGTTTTACCCGCACCATCGTGGGAAACAACAGCAACGTTTCTAATTTTATCACTACTGTACTCTTTCATTGGAATCGCCTCCTTACTGGCAAATTACGGCTTTGCTAATACATTTCGACACTATAATAGAAAAATCCTCTTTTTCTGAGAAAAATTTCTTAGAAAAAGAGGATTATATAATAATACTAAAATTCTCCCGTCCGTTTGCCGTAGTGTTTAGAGTCCCCATTTTGTTTCCAACCCACGGTATCACCGATGGACATTACGCGGCGTGTCAAGCAGTCTTTACATTGTTCTGCATTGTCGTCTACGCATGGCTTGTTATCATATAGCAAATATTTTGCACGGTGTTCAGGAATGGTGATGATAGGCATAAGGATATTCGCCCCTGCGGCTAAACCTTTTTCACGGCCTAGCTTATCGAGTGCTTGTAATGCAGTAGTAGCTGCGATATTTACGTCTTTCAAAAATAAACGAGTCAACGCAATCATCTTGAGCCCCAGTTGAACACGACGCAATTTACCTGCTTCGTCATCGATACCCATCGCCAATGCTTCTTGACCTAGAGGCGTATCGTGATGCACCACATAAGGGCCCATGCCGATCATGTCGATATCCATGTCGCGATAGAACAAGATATCGTTCACAAGATCTTCCTCAGTTTGACCAGGTAGGCCAATCATAACGCCTGTGCCAACTTGAAAGCCTACGCGGCGCAAACGACGTAAACATTCTACGCGCGTCTCAAAGGAGTGCAATTCATCACGAGGATGAATTTTATGGTATAAATCTGTATTAGTTGTTTCAATGCGTAATAAATAACGACTCGCACCGGCTTCACGCATGCGGCGGTACGCCTCTTCGCTTTGTTCCCCTACACACATCGTTATGCCAAGAGAACCATCACCAATGGCTTTAATGTCGCGAATTAAATCCACAACATAGTCTACAAAGGCATCATCACAGCGTTCACCAGATTGGAGTGTAATGGAACCATATTCATGGTCATATGCCCACTGCGCCATCTTGATGATGTCTTCGCGATTCATATCAAAGCGTTCCGCCTTATCGTTTTCTCGGCGGATACCGCAGTAATTACAATTCTTAATGCATCGGTTCGAGAACTCGATGAGGCCACGATAATACGCTACAGGCTTTACGTATTTTGCCTTTACTTCGTAGGCCTTTTTATATATTAACTGCAACTGTTCTTCATCAGTTACAGACATGAGAAATCTTAGTTCCTCCTCGGTCAGCCATTCATCGCCGACAAGGTCTTTTGCAAGAATGTCTTGCACTTGCAAACAATCACTTCCTTTCATAACGAATCGTCATCGATTCGCTTGGTATGGTAATGGATTCAATGTCAGTGACACAGGTAAATCCATTGATTTCGCGCGGCAAGTCCCGCACATGTTTCACTTGTCGTGTTAAACATTCGTGAGCCATCACACCTCGACTCATTTTGGAGGACGTACTCATCTGCTTAAACGTGTCGCCCCGTAATTCCCAAAATTCAATGGTTACCACCTTTGGATGGTTCACCATTTTTGCATATTCTTTAGACGCTAGGTTTAGGATCCAATCTTCCTTGTGAAAGTATGCATCCACTGCTTCACGCCATGTATCGTATAAATTAACGCCTACCTTATCAACCATATCGAGTCGATAGTCGCGCACACCCATATTAGGTTCAACGACACCGTACAACGCGGACATCACAACAAGATGGCTTTCACCAAAGGTCTTAGCTTCATCAGATAAGTTCGACCAGTCCAAATATTTGAAAGCAATGCCATCGTAACTTTCACAGGCGCGACCTACGGGATGAGCCTCAAAGTCCTGGTAAAAATCAAAGACAGCCTGTGCCTTATCAGCCTTTAGCTTTAGCGCCTTTCCAAGAGCTGCTACATCAAGAGATTGTACATGAGTTATAATCTTTTTCGTGATGTTCGGCTGAAATTGGCTGTCTCGGACTGCATGATGTACTGACTCATCATTTCTAGCAACATCGGCAATCGTTTTTGTCTTACTAGGAGAGAGGACGATTTTCATGAGATAATTCCGCCTTAATAGATTCCTCTGTCAAATTATCGATCAATTCTGGGTTCCACAACATGAGAGGCACCGCCACTACGTGGCTTGCTTTCAATTCTTTACATAATTTAATGCATTCTTTGAGATAATTAGAATCTTCATCTACAAGGTCGCATACGATAACCACGTGACGCCCTTTAAGGTTTACACCTTCATAATCGATACTTTCAGCAGATACTGTAAGCATGCCTGTTTCCAAGCGGCCTTCGCTCATGTCGTTCAAACGAGACATCAATACATGCTCAAGCATAGTAGATACAGGTGTCACTACGCGGCCTATGCCGATAAGAGCCTCAGGTTGTGCATGAACGATAACCGTTTTCTTGCGTTTATCCGTTCTGAACTCAATAAGAGCTTTTTCTAAAGCGCCAAAAAATACGAATAACTGCCAAGGATCAAAAGAGCCTGTTTGGAACATATCGATAACAGAACCATCCTCATCCATATTGAGGCGCGTCAATAACTCTTCAGCAATGTCGTTAACCACAACACTAAAATCAGATTGTATTGTCTCTTGCACTTTGATTTCCTTTGCCATTAGGGCCTCCTAGTTTTCCATATATCACACTGCTAAGGAATATCCCCAACAGATATTATATTAATCTTAATTATACTATCTTTAATTGTACCATATTTTATACCCCTCTTGGGTATTCAAAGATACGCTTTTCACATAATAGATACGTTAGCAACATGACAAAAGGACCGCCATAGCGGTCCTTTGCATTTTAATTTTGTATTCTAATGTTGTACTCTAATATTATACTCTAATATTGTACTCTAATGCTGTATTCTAATTATGATTTTATAATAAACCTTTTGATAACTAACAAAGAATGTTCTATTAGCCTACAATCAATAAGTAGATATTCATGATCGTAACGATGATACCTATGCTCCATAAGAGAATATTTGTAAATTTACGGTTTGCATATTCTCCCATGACCTTGCGGCTACTTGTCATGTAAAGTTGCAAGAAGATGGTGATTGGTAATTGCAAGCTCAAGAACATTTGAGAGAACAATAATGCTTGGAAGGAATCTGTAATAAACACGATCAACAATAATGCTGGAACATATGTTAGTGCCAAGCCTAATCGCGTATGGAAGTCTTTCATATCGTAAGACTCGCCAAACATTCCTGCAAAGATACTTGCCCCCGCCATACCTGCCGTAGCAGATGAGGCAAAACCTGCAAATAACAATGCTATTGCAAAAATAATACCCGCTGCGGGTCCAATGAGTGGTCGCAACAACTCTTCAGCCTGTTCAAGCTCTGTTACTTCAATACCATGAGCAAAGAAGACAGCCGCCGCCAATATAATCATGGCAGAGTTAATCATCCACCCAATCCCCATAGATAACAAAGTATCGAGGAATTCATAGCGCAACTGCCGTTTCATAATCGCTGGGTCTTGTGTATTAAACTGGCGACTTTGGATGATTTCAGAGTGTAAAAACAAGTTATGAGGCATAATTACGGCCCCTAATATACTCAAAATAACGAGCATCGATGTATTAGGAATATTAGGATCCACCCAACCGATACCAGCCGCTGCCCAATCTACGTTGACCATATTTACCTCAACGAGGTACGCCAATGCGATGAGGGATACAAAGCCAGCAATGATTCGCTCTAATTTACGATAGGAGTTCGTAATGAGCATGACCGTACAGATAAGAGCCGTCAAAATGCTGCCTATCAAGATAGGAATACCAAAGAGCATCTTCAAGGCGATAGCGGCGCCAATAAACTCAGCCAAGGCCGTCGCTGCCGCCGCAATTCCTGCCGTGCTAAGCACAAAGCGAGATGCATAACGCGGTAAGAATTCATAGGCACATTCCGACAAGCATTGACCGCGTACAATGCCTAAATGTGCCACATTATGCTGTAATAAAATGAGCATAATCGTAGATAGTGTGACTACCCACAGCAATTCATAACCGTAACTGGCGCCAGCTGCCAAGTTGGCGGCCCAGTTTCCCGGGTCGATAAATCCAACGGTTACGATTATACCAGGTCCTATATATTTAAAGACCTCACTTACCTGCTGCTTACCGTTTTGATGGGCAGTAAACAACTGTTTCTTAAAAAAATCAATCATTATAACCCCTTACTAAGAGTTATAGAGTGAACGTCATCTCCGTCTGCATACGAGCATCTGTTTTGGACTTTTTATCCTTGGAATCAGTGTAACGAATACGCACTTCATTATTTACCTTAACGCGAGAATCATCAATTTTGAATTTCTTCATTTTTTCTTTGATTTGTTCATCTGTTAAAGCGCGTTCTTCCGGTTTCGCTACTTCATCACCAGCCTTATCAAGAGCCTCTTGTTGATCCTTGGATACTTGATACGTCTTACCAGATTTTTTAGCCTTTTCAGCACGCTTTTCATCTAGTTTTTGACGGCGCTCATCAGTAGCTTTTTTATCGCGAGCAATACGGTAATCCATTACATCACGCATATTTTCTTGGTAAATACGCAATGCATATTCTCGATCATTATCGTTCATTTGCTCACGTTTTGTGACTACCTCATCGATAAGTGGCATAAGCTCATCCTTTGTGTAGCTAGCACCATCAAAAGTAAATCCGTGGGTATCTGTAATAGCACCATGTTTAATGAGCCTTTGTAACGCTGTATACGTCCAATCATTAGGCGTAATAACATCTGAGTTTACATGCTGTTGCCCTTTACTAGAACTACTAACAGTCTCTACATCAGCACTTACGCCATCCACCATAGGACGTGCACTTGGAATGGCAATACTTTCAGCATGACTAAAGCCAACAGATGCAACGAGGCATAATGTGCCAATGCCTAACGCTCGACGGATACGATTCATTTGACGTGTATGTTTTGTATTCATAAGAGTCTCCTTAAAATTACATTTTATACAATCTATTATATGAAACCCCTAGACATACGTCAACTCTATACCCTTACACACCTGTGTCATTCAATACTAATAAGGCCTTGGACTCACTCGAATCCTCACGAATTAGGCCTATATAAATAATATAATAAATTAATATATTATACAAAAAGACCTCACATCGAATGATGTAAGGTCTTTACATGGCGGAGGATTAGGGATTCGAACCCTAGCGACGGTAACCCGCCCTAACGATTTAGCAAACCGTCCTCTTCAGCCTCTTGAGTAATCCTCCATGCTTTACTGAGTAATCATATCATACCTAATAAAGCATTGTCAATTGTCTTATTTCAACATGGATTCGATGAACCAGATTTGTTTTACATAGTATGCAACGTGATCTTCCATCATGCTCACGAGCAAGAAATCATCTTCTTCATCAGCTGCTGCACGAATCGCTACAGCTTGATCTTTCATGTATTTGAAATCTTTAAGAAGAATATCGATTACCTTTGCTTGAGGGATATCTTCTTGACCAAGTTCTTCGATTTTAGTCAATTTTGCGTATTCTGCAGAATTTACCAATGGGAATTGACCTTGCATTTTTACATGTTCTGCTACTGCATCAAAATATTCAAATGCTTCATCATAGATGGATTCCAAGTATTCATGGATGGATTTGAATTGCGGACCAGTTACATTGAAGTGTAAATTATGTAATTTTACATTCCACACGGAAAGATCTGCTAAATATTGATTTACTTGTTGTACGTTTTTCATAATAATACTCCTTTTACCATTTAATTCTCAATTACAGTTCATTCTAAAAGCAGAACAAACTCAGTTGGCTTATATGCCATCAATTCGTTTATTTAATTTATAATCAATATTGATTATGTTTATATTTTACCAATAATGATTTTCCATGTCAATATATGAATAGATATTTTTGTATAAAAGTTTAATAAAAACATCATAACCATACTAATTCAAACATATACCCAATGGATACCAAATCTAAATCCAATAAATCACAGAATCATGTTTCTTCGAATCATAAAAAACCCCTAACTACTAGTTAATCCAATAGTTAGAGGTTTGTATGATTCTTTGTATGATTCTATATTAAATATGATTTTATATTAAATACGTTTCTATATTAAATATAGTATTCTATGTAATTATCAGGGATTTTCTTCTCCTCTGCTTGTGCAGCAGTTGCATTGCGACTAGGTTTACGAACATACATATTTTCTGGATCTGTTTCAAAAATTACCATATCCTTAGGAATATCATGTTTGATAACGAGATTACAGCCAATCTTCGTACGCGCCCCAATCGTAATGTCCCCTAAAATTTTTGTACCCGTACCGATGAGTACATCATCTTCAATGGTCGGATGGCGCTTTACCTTTTTAGAAGACATCCCACCTAGTGTTACTTGATGGAACAAGGTTACATTATCCCCTACGATAGCCGTTTCACCAATAACAACACCCATACCGTGGTCGATAAATAAACCACGACCGATTGTTGCACCCGGATGGATTTCGATACCCGTCACATGACGAGAATGTAGTGCTACACGGCGAGCCAAGGTCGGCCACCCCGCCTTATAAAGGCGATGAGCAAAGAAATGCCAGAACAAAGCCGTAATATGTGGATATGTCCATATAACCATCCATACACTTGTGGCAGCTGGGTCAGAATCCATTACGCGCTTAATATTATATTGAATTTTGCCCCATAATTCACGCAAACCTTGCATCATAGTGACTCCATCTCAAATTACTCTACTCTCATTCTACTCATATAATAGATATATATAGTATACAACATGTTTGGTCTATATTCCTATATATAAGGCTATATCTATATAGAACCTATTCTTTTATCATTCAAAATCTCGTATTTTATCTATCTAAAATCTATTATTTAACGTATTCATTATTGCCGAAGTCCAAAAGGGATAAATATTTCTCTACTCCATCAGGTGCAATAACAACGATGTTCGCCTTAGGTAATTCACGAGCCATGCGTTTTGCCGCTACAATGGCCGCCCCCGCGGAAAGACCAATAGAGATACCACTTTCACGCATAAAGGTTTGTACCTCGCTAAAAGCTTCTTCATCACTTACAGTTTGTACGCCGTCCATCAAGCTTTGGTCAAAGTTTTCAGGAATGAAACCAGCCCCAATGCCTTGAATTTTATGAGGGCCGCCCTTGCCTTCTGTAATGGCAGGAGATCCAGTTGGCTCTACAGCAATGGCTTTTAGATTAGGATTATGTTCTTTCAATCGTCTTGTAACGCCTGTGAAAGTACCACCCGTGCCGATACCCGCTACAAATACATCTACGTTCGGCACTTGTTCTACGATTTCAGCACCCGTTGTACGGTAATGCATATCTGGGTTTTCAGGATTTACGAATTGGCCCAAGGTGAAAGCACTTGGATACTTCTCTAAAATTTCGTTTGCTCGCTCGAGAGCACCCTTCATACCTGTTTCTTTTGGCGTTAAGATGAGCTGTGCGCCATAGGCCTTAATCAGTTCACGACGTTCTTTACTCATGCTTTCAGGCATGATGATCACTGTTTTAATATGTAGAATAGCGCCTACCATAGCAAGAGCGATTCCCGTATTACCACTTGTGGCTTCTACAATGATGCTATCCTCATGGATGCGACCCTGCTCTTTTGCAGCCTGCAACATGCCAAGTACGGCACGGTCTTTTACAGAACCGCCTACATTATATTTTTCAAGCTTTACATAAATATTAGTATGCTGTAATTGATATACCGGCGTTTTACCGATAAGTTCAGTTGTTTGGTTTGTTACTATACTCATCTAATTCTCCCTCTAGCGATAGATGATAAAAATCGCCCTTAGGAACATCCCAAGGACGATATTATATTGCACCTTGTTATTCACCATACACGGGGTATAACCGTTTATGTATTCCAATTAATACAACCATACTCTAACATTTGAATCATTTCATTGTCAAGAGAATGAGAACGGCTTTTAAAACCCCAAAAATACAGGAAATAACTAGGTTCATCTATTTACTTGTAAGAATGTCCACCACGATATCCCAAGTGATAGGCACCAATATGATGGCTAGAGCCAAAGCAATAAAGAGAACGGCTCCCACCAATACACTTAGACGAGGAACTAAGGATATGACAACGCTCTTAGCCAAACCAGATAGTTTACTAAAATCATGATGCAACGCTACATGCCCCCACAGGAAGCCTGCTACTACATAGGAAATTATATAAGGATCTAGCAGTAGATGCGTAGACAGCTCATTATTTTCATGCATAATGCGGTTGATAACGGGTGAGACTAGTACATTCACTAGCATAGCTAAAAACTTGAACCACACAACGCAGACAATATATGTCCACATGCTCCTCTTGGTCATCCAGAGCATGTATAGGAGTCCTATTATACTTGCTCCCAGCGAGCCTTTCTCACCTTCCATGTATCGCTCCATCCAAGATGGCTGATTCTTGCCTGACTCTACTTGGCTGTAGTAAAAGGATAGATTTCTTTCACCATGCGCTACATCGACAAGCCCCAAAACTTGGAATAACACAAGCAAAAACATGATAGCTACAATGACTTGGAAACTTTCACTAAAGAAAATATCCATAAAATCAACATCAAGATGACCTATGTTCATAAGGTTGCCGTATATATCGTAAAAGGCTAAATATACAGCATTTGTTAGGAACAGGTCCATAACAAATAGGAGCAACACAAAAATAATATAGCCATTCCATCGAGTCCATTTGCTTTGTGATTCTATATAGGTATTTGACCCTACCATAATCGACGCAGGGTGTATAGACAAGGTCACACCGATCATAAAAAACATTATAAACGATGTGACCATTGTTAAATATTCGTATGCCATATTAACGGTATGCTACGCGCTCTGGCTGCATGTCGTGGAAGTGAAGGCGCTCTTTTGCAGTCTTTTCCCACTCGGTACCAGGCTTGCCATAGTTTGCGTATGGATCGATAGATAAACCACCACGAGGCGTAAACTTGCCCCAAACCTCGATGTACTTAGGATCCATCAACTTGATGAGGTCTTTCATGATGATATTGATGCAGTCCTCGTGAAAGTCCCCGTGATTGCGGAAACTAAATAGATATAACTTCAAAGACTTGGACTCTACCATTTTCTTATCTGGCACATAAGAAATATAGATTGTGGCAAAGTCTGGTTGACCTGTCATAGGACACAAGCTTGTGAACTCAGGGCAATTAAACTTAACGAAATAGTCATTGTCAGGGTGTTTATTATCAAACGCCTCTAACACCTGTGGCGCATAATCAGTAGGATAATCGGTCTTGTGACCTAACATCGTTACCCCTTGTAACTCTTTTTCAGATCTGCCGGATGCCATAAGGAACCTCTTTCTATAAACTCTATAATTAGATATATTAAATAATTCATGTAATACTTAATTATAGCATATAAAGAACGACCTATAGCACTATATGCTAGCTCAAAGTATCTAGTAATAGGTTAGAACATATAAAAAAGTATATAAGGCTACTAGAAATAACCAAACATATACGCCAGCTTTAAAATTAAACTGATATTTTTCTACTTTATCACTTTCAAACTCATCATTTTTAAGCATAAAGTACATTCCAACTAAAGAAATCCCCATACAAAATATCCACCAAAACAACATAGTAAATGGAGATATTAAATTACGTATGAAAAATATTCCAAACCCGAGGACTAAGCTAAAAGTATAGATAATTCGAGCTAAACTAAGCTTACCTTTATGCGTAATAAGTTTGTATATGAGGAATATAATACCAAGTATTATAATCAGATCTTGATACATTACTTATCTACATCCCTTTTCAAATTAAATTTAATTCTAACATCTATCTTCCTTACTTTGTTTCTTTTGAGAATCAGCAGAATAAAGCTTTATTTCCCCCGCTAAAGGATCTGCTTTTCCTAAAAGATTAAAAAATGAACAAAGATTTTTCATCATATAACTCTTTAGCAAAAATATCACTTATTGTATACCCCTCTAAACAGGGAGTTGTAAAAAAACATCTAAAATCGACTCTTTAAGGACGCATTCATCAATAATCCATATATGTTTATGTGGCAGTAGATATTTTCCACCATGAGAAAAATCAATATCTACTATTATATTAACACTATTAATCGTAGATTGAGATATAAAGTTTATACCAGATATATTCTTATATGAATTGTATAAAATTTAAGTTTATAATAAAATATTCATATACATTTGGTAATGTTAATACATTCAGAGAAATATAACACCTTATGGAGGTTCCTTATGAAATTAAAACAGCTTATTTTATCCGGTATAGCCTTAGGAGTGCTAGCTTTTAC